>SDBU01001895.1_pt1 | contig 28825 bp, 42 predicted proteins | sample 2277071 | NCBI WGS metagenome assembly SDBU01 (sample SAMN10397929, study PRJNA504765) | marine sediment metagenome | isolation source: marine sediment core GS08_GC12, 126 cmbsf | place: Arctic Ocean: Gakkel Ridge, Loki's castle | collected 2008 | reverse complement strand
GCTTTAACCACTCTGGACATATTTTTAATCCTTGCATTTCCATAAATATGTTCTCCTATTTCTCATAAATACCTCTTTTTTAATAATCTCATCATGATCATATAATATTTTCAAAGAATGATTTACTACTTGCCTACTTACTTTCATCCTTGCTAAAATCTCTCCAATAAGCATCCAACCTTTATTCTCTTCCAAAACTTTTAACACATCACCTTGACTCATTTTTCATTAACACATATAATACACATAATTTATGTTTACATATCACTGGAGAATTACAATACCTTGCATGATGTTCACAACTGCAAGTAATTAAAGTTCTTCCTGGTTTTTGGAAAATTCTAACTACTTTATCATCAACATTATACATTATTGATCCTGGTCTTTTTCCAACTTCTTTGACCTTCCCTTCCTTAATTAATTTCTTTGCTGCTTTTATCATTGCTTTCATTTTCTCCTCCTCATTCTCTCTTCTGGTGTTGCTCTATCACAAATATTGCAAATTTCTCTTTTATTATCTTTTCTTAATATATTCTTACAATACTTACATTTCTTTGGCCTTATTACTTTATCTATTCTCAGATATTTTTTCTCTTTCATCTTTTTCTCCTGTTTAATTTTTTTGAATAATAAAAAAAATAAAAAAATAAAAAGTTCTAAATTATTATTCTTGGTACTTTTCCTTTAAGGTTTTGATTTAAAATGTGTTGTATGAGCTCTCCTTTTTTAAGGCCTGGTTTTTCTGTATCTGGCAAATTAAGTTCTTTCAATAATTCTCCTAGTTGATCCTTAGTATAAATTTCTAAATATTCCTTAGTAATTTCAAAATGCTTTTTTACATTCACCTTAAAATTCCTTGAAACAATTATTAACTCTTTCAAATCAACTCTTCTAAAAGCTCTTCTACTAAGATAAGCTATTGCTCTATCAATAGTTTCTTCTTTTTCTTTGTAAAGCTTTTTAACATCCTTATTATTGATTATCTTATTAAATCCCTTATCTAAGGCATCATAATTAGCATCTCTAATCAGTTTTATCAAAGTCAATACTTTTGCTTCCTTAGTACCAGGCACCATCAACTCAATAGATTTCTTAATTAAGAATTCTTGTTTGAATTCATTTACTCTACTAAGTAATTTATCTTGCCTAACTTCTTCTTTTTGTTTTACCTCTGATTTAATTTCACCCTTTTCCCCAGAAGCTTTTTTGCTAGGTATTTTAAAGTATTCAGTAACTTCACCATCATCATTAACTTTTACAAGATAATCTTTAGATTTTCTGCATTGTTTTTTGTACTCATCTGTGATTCCTTTCTCATTACAAGTATATTCACTTTCTCCATCAACATATTTTGCTCTATCAGGATAATCATGATCACTTTCTCCCTTAAACAATATATCTTTAAATCTCTCTCTAATCTCTTTAACAAACTCTGTAACTTTCTTATAAAAACATTTTGGATTTAAACACTTCTTATTTAGAATTGTGCCTGTCTCAAATAACTCTGCTTGTTCTGAACCATTAAATTTACAATGTTTACACTCTAATTTATCAAATTTCACCCTCGACAAATCGTGTGCATATTCTCCATATTGTAAATCTTCTTTTGCTTCTGTAACTCCTTTATCACCTCTAATTATTTTTCTTAGATATTGAGTGGCATTTGATTTTTCTAGTTTTGCTAGCAATAATGCGTGACCTAATAAAATCTTTTTCTTAATTAGGGCCTCCTGAACATCTTTAGGTAAATTAACTAAGATAAGTCTTTTATCTATATACTCAACTGTTTTAGAAATTCTTTTTGCAAGAGATTCTCTGCTTATTTTTTCTTCAAGCATGTATTTCTTGTAAGCTTTTCCTTCTTCCACTGGATTTAAATTTTTCTGAAATATCCCGGCCAGAATTTGAGAAGTTGTTTTATCTACTTCATTGTTTACAAAATAAGGTATCTCTGTTAATCCTGCAGCTTTTGCCGCAGCTAATCTTCTAAATCCATCAATTAAAATATTTTGTACATTTAATTGAATAGGAGTTCTAACTCCTTGTTCTTTTATCGAAGCTGTTAACTCTGTTAAATCTCCAAAGTCATCTCTAATGTTTCCATCCACAATCAATTTATCAATTTGTATATAATTCATTTTTACCTCCTTTCATTATTCTTTTAAATTTCATTTTTTATATTGGTGATCTCCAATCTATTACAGGTTTTTCCTCTTGTTTAATTTCTGAAATTGAATTATATTCTTTAAGTTCTTTAACATATTGTTTCAAAATCTCCATCTGTTCTTGCAAGTCCAAAAGAGAATTATTTAATACAGTATCATTAAAAGGATTTTCTATAATTTCAGTAGTATGAGTTTGTATAGTGTGATTTAATATAGTATAATTCTGGTTTTCTAATTCTGAAATTCTTGATTCTTGATTAATAGTTTGTTTAATTAGTCCAAAAACTCCAATAATAATTAAGATTATTAAACACCAATTCACTATTTTTTCTACTTTTTTAATTATTTTATCTATATTTTTCATTTATTAATATCCTTTTTTATATCTGCCATCTTTTTTCTTAATCTTCTAGCCATAGATGGGGACCATTTTTTTACTTCACTAATTAAAATTTTACAATAATCAATATTATTCTTAATTATTACTTCAGAATTTTTTTTTTCTTTAATTACAAACTTCTCTGGATTTGCAGTAGTTAAGAGATTAAATAAATTATGTATTCTTTTTATTTCTTTATCTCTTATCTTAATAATCTCTGCTTGTCCTGATAAGAAATATCTATCTCTATCTATCTTTTTTTTCACAATAAATCCTTTTTGGATTAATTCATTAGCAACAATATAAACATGATACCTACAGATATCTGTATTACTAGTTATATCCCAAACATCTAAACCTTCTTTTTTTGATAATTCAATCAAAAATTTATATTCTCTCTCTGTAATTAATTGTTTTCTTGTTATCATTTGTTTCTCCTTGTTTTTCTTAATAATAAAAAGAAAAGATAAAAAAATTAATAATTATTTCTTTCCTTTATTTTCTTCTCCGCCTTTTTCTTCCTCAGCACATCCATTATTTGTGTACCAACGTAATGCTCTACAAATTGCTCTTGTTTCAGCCATTCTTATAAAATGCTTTTGGATTAATTTATTCTCAACATTTTCTGCAGTTGCATCTCCATGAGCTTCAAACACTTGTTTAGCTACTAATTTTTCATCTATTTTAGCCGGTTCTATAATTACTGAAGCCTTAAATAAAGCATATTTCTTTTCCAAATCAATAGCTAACATTTCTGTTTCGATTGAAAAATCTTTTTTCAAATTATGTGCTGCAGTTAATAATGTTTCAAAGTTTACTATATCATCCTGCCACTTAGAATTTTCAGTTGTACTTTTTTTCTCAGGTTTATTCATCTGAGCTTTTTGAGTTCTTACTAATCCAGTAACTTCACTACCTAATGTATCAAAATAAAATTCAACTTCATTTCCTTTCTGAATTATATTATCTAATAATAATTTTAATTTTGCTTCTTCATCTTCAAACATATTATACCATTTCTTTGAATTAGCTTCTAAAGTCCATCCAATTTGTAAACTTCCATTATGTTCTTTAATTGGTGAAACTGCTTTTACAATTCCTCTAATTCTGTCAATTGTCATTTTTTATTCTTTGCCCCCTTTCATTATTTTAATAAATTTAAGTCCCCACTACTATAATTCCCACTTTTATAATATATTTTATCTGGATTTTCCTTTGCTATACCTTCTAAATCTTTCCAGAACTCAATTCTCATAAATTTTGGGTTTCTATTAAATCCTTTTTTTTCTCTAATCCAATAATACAATATCATAAAATTCCCATCAATATATTTTGGACAAACTTTAAACTCACTTTCCCATCTTTTGGTAAATTTATCTAATATATCTCTACCTTTCATATTTTTTATTTCTATTGTTATTTTTTCTGATTCCATTTTTTTTGAATACTGACCGGAGTGGAGAATTCAAAAGTAGTAACTAAAGAATCTTCTCCGGTCCGGCCTCTCAAGAGTATGAATAGAACTCGCATAATTTCTAATCCTTTATTTGTTAATTTATATTGTATCATATTTTTTATCCTGTTATCCTCTTTTTTAGCCCATCTACTATTCTCATGTTTATTCCAATACCCATTTAAGAGATTCTAATTTAATTTCTAATTTACTTGCTTCTGTATGGAAATTATGATTATCACAATCTTTCATTGCATCATAAACCATATTTATTCTATCTTCTATTTCTTCTTTTGTTTTCATGTTTTTGTTATCATTTCTAAATGATTTATTGAATATTCTTGTTTGCAGAGGGGACATTTTACTTTTTTTGTTTCTCCATCAATATATTTAATATAAGCTATGCAATTTTCACACTTAAATTCCTTAATTTTTGTGTTTGTTGGTATTTGTATTGTTTTCATGTTTTTGTATAATGTGGAGTTACTTGAAAGGCGTACGGCATCTCTCTTTCACTCCACTTTGCAGCCTTGATAATGGAAAAAGACAGAAGTCTTTAACATCAACTCCATCTGCACGGTTGACTATGATTTGTAACTAGTTTAATTCCCATTTAATAATTTCTAGTTCATCAATCCTTTCTTGACATTCTTTATTGTAAACTTTGTTATGCTCTCCGCTATTTATAAAAGTCTTTAATTCCTTTATTCTTCTATTTATTATCTTGATTATTTTACGTGTCATTTGTTCTTATAATTGATGAGGGGAGGGCAATACAACTAAAACCAATGATTCAGTGTCTCCCACCTTTATCCCCTCGTAGGGAGTATGATTGATGTGGGGCCAGGGTTAAAACCAAACTTATTTTGATGCTATCGCCATAACGCACCCCACATCTTCCCAGTTCCGAGTCTGGGAAATGGCAGAGGCAGTACTCGAAACTGCGTAATGGCGTAGCTGCAGTCTACCACTATACTCCTTTTGTTCTCTGCCTTATTTGAATAATTGTTTTTAGTTCATTCATTCTTCCACCTCAATTTTAGTTGGAATTGTTGCAATTGGTCTTTCAGATTTCTCAACAAAATCCATATCTTGAGTTTTTGCTAATTTCTCAAAATTCTTTTTATCAAGCTCTAAACAAAGACTATGTTCTTTGGCCCAATTAAATGCTGTTTCTTCATTGTAATCTAAAACATTCATTATTCTAATTCCAATCTGGCCTATCTTTTTCTCTCCTGTTTCACTATATATTTTTACTGCCTGATCTCTTATTGAAAATTCTAAATCAGATTTCTCGTTCTCCATCATTTCAATTTCCTTAAATACAGGATCCTTTTTTACTGCTTCTAAAAGTTTATCTCTAGTTATTTTTAAATCTACAATCAAATTTCTCTTTGCTTGCAATATTTTCAATTCACTGTTTAATATATTATTTTCCATTTATTTTTCCCATGGCAATGATTTATTTACTGCTAGAATTAATGTTTTAGGATTTGCTTTGATAAATCTATCATTTATTTTTTTAACTCCTTTTTCTCCCAAACCTAATCTAATTTCAAATGATTCTAATTCCATATTTTCAAGACGAAGTTCTAATTGTTTAATTAAGTCTTTTTTCATATTTTCTGGATTTAATTGTGGGAATTCTTCTTTATGTATCTGTGCTTCTAAACTCTGAATTGCAGCCCAAAAATTACCTTTTGATTTTATCTCATTATTTTGAATAACTTTAATGATATTCTTCCAACTATCAATTTTTAATTCTAATTTCATTTTATTATATACCCCCACAATAATCCACAAACAAAACACATAAAGCATAACAACCATACATCTTTTCTTAATATCTTGATTTCCATTTGTTCTTGATCCTCCTAATTAATTCTTCTTTGAATCTAAACAAATCAGACATTCCAATTCCTAATAAATAACATCCAAACGCAATCATCGGAATACTCCCTGTTGGAAAAGGAAATGTTAAAACTCCAATTGTTATTAAACTTACACCTAGCACTAACTTGATCTTATTCTTCTTAAATAAAAAAACTACTCCTTGATCTTGTAACTCTTTTATATTTTTCTCTCTATTTAAAAACTGTTTATAAGTTATTGTTTTTTTCATTTGAATTCTCCAAAATATACACGTATATTTACCTTATAAATGCTTCTTTTTTATTTTTTATAACTTACTCTTTAGAAGTTACAACATTTACCCTTCCAATCTGTCTTAAAATATGCTTGCACAAACTAAAATTATATTGTATCATTTGCACTAAAAACCCCTTCTTTTTTGTTTCATATAAATACTTCATCTCAATTGCCTGGTTAATAAATTTTGATTTATCTCTACCAGTTGATAATTTTTTAATATGCCCTAGAGTTTCTGGCTCTAAGTTAGATCTAAAAGAAATAGTTGGATTCTTACTTAATCTATTTGGTTCTGTTTCTCTCTTACTTCCATTCCAAGTTTTTTTCCAAGCCATTTGTATTACGTATCCCCAGCCCTAGCCAGGACATTACTTTTAATATTTTTATAGTTAAGACCCTTTTCTTGTTTACTATTGTTTACTATTGTTTTTTTTTGCATTTGTAATTGAGTTTGATTATTATTTATTTTAGAAAAAAAGAGATTTTTACACTCTAAGGTTCTCCTGCGTAATCCAAGCTTCCTCAGTTCCTAAACTTGCAAGCCAACTTATCTCTAAATTGTATGCCAGGAAGAATAAAGCACCCACTTTTTTTACATTTAAATTATTATTAGTTTGCATCAATAATTATTATTAAAAACAGCTTTTTAAAGCCTTCTAGAAATCATAAAATACAAATAACTACTTTAAAATAACAAAACAGGGCAGAAAAAAATGATGCAAACCAAAATAATCAACCCTGTATTTATTAAATTAACTAAGAATCCGGAAGTTATAAACTTATGGGTTTAATGATTTTTGTGTGTATAGGGCTTACACAGGCCCATTCTAATGCATTATTTTGCCCTTCCATTAGGTTTACTACCCCCCTATATTTCCAGTAGAAATAGTATTCGGTGAGCCGATTTTAAGTTGTTTAGTTCAACAACAATCTTTTTAAACTACTAATTAGTAATAAAAGTATGAAATTCATGATAAATAGATGCGGTTGGTTTCCAATTTGCTAATATAAAAGCCGGAAACTAATCCAACTTCTAATGAACATTCATGTCTCTAATTATTTTTAAATTATTCTTGTGAGTAATATATTTTGGGCATAATAAATACAAATTTATATAACATCTAATATATTGACCTAAAGATTTGCAATATTTCCAAGGACAGTTAATTAATTCTATGTCTGTATCTTCAACTCTTTGATCTAAATTATCCATTATTTGTTTTGGATGTAGTTCTTGATAAAATAAGCAATTAATCCAATGATAGGAATTGCTTTTGCATGGTGTTGATTAGGAATCCAATCAACCCAATTATCAACTAAAAGAACTAATGCAGGAATTGCCCAAATTATCAAAACATTCTTAATAGATTTCCATACTCCAGTTTTTAAATTATATTTTTTCATTTTTACCTCCAAGTGATTTAATTTTTTTTAACGCATAACTTATTCTTGAGATGCCTTCTTTATCCCAACTATTATTAGCAAAAAATAAACCTGCAACACATAACACAATTCCCATCCATTCATGGCCCAAAAAATCTCCAATAGTAATAAAACCATAAGTATACATGTGTTCAAGGATCAAGAAACTCCCTAATCCAAAACAACTCATGCTGCCTAATTTCTTCCACTCTTTTTTTATGTAATCCATTATGAATATAGAAGTGCAAGACTTTTTATTTGTGTGCTTACAGAATTTAAATTTACTTTGAGTTGAAGAACCTGACTTATTGTTTTCATTGATGTTAAAGTATTTGGTATTACTCTTTGCCAAGATAATCCTCCATCTGAACTTATATAATATTTTGTTCCTGTAAGAGAATCTCCAGAAACCTTAATCTCACATTTTGTTGCATTTTCACTAAGTGTTCTATTTGGGCTTATCCAGGTTCCAGTTGCTCCACCAGTAGTTTTTAAAACACCTTCAATTATTTCAGTATTTGAATGTGTCCCTGTATCTTCATCATAAGTAAAATTATAAGAATAATTAAACTTATTGACATTTTCTGCTTCTGTAATAACATTAGTTGATTTCATCATATCTCTTAATATTTTTGATGTTCCTCCAGGCTCTTCCTCAGTTAAGCACTCAGTTCTCCATCCTCCAATAATCATTCCAAATTTATGAGTAATTTGAATAACTTTATATTGGCCCGCTATTTGTTGTCTTGGAATAATTATCCACAAATTATCTCCTGGCTTAGTTGTTTCTAATCCAAATGATTTAATTATTCCTTGAGGATTTTTATTTGTAACTTCTATCAAATTTGCATTTGCTAAATCTTGCACTCTTTGTTCAGTATTAGCTGAATTATCTTTTATAAAAATCTCTTTTATTTCTATTTCATCTTCACTAATTGCAGTATGAATTATTGGTAATCCTTCATCATCTTGGCCCATTACTGTTACCCTTGTTTTTTCATAAAGACTATTTGTACCCCATTCTTTAGAATCTAAAAGATTATCCCCCTCTACTATTGCATCATCTTCATTTAAAATTGAGTTTTCTTCAAAATAATGAATGTCTAGATCATCATCAACATAAGCATCATATCTTGAAAAATTAGTTAATTCAAGCACACAATCCCAAAAGGGTTTATAATTCCATTCAACATCCATTGAATCAGTAGTTGTATTAACATTCTCATAAGTAATTCCATAATTTGCAGGCAATTTATTAATAATATCTTTTAATATTTGTGATGTTGATTTGGCAGTTGCTGAATAACAAATTAAAAATTCATTCAAAAGATAAGCTCTATGTCTGCCATCTATTTGTAAGAATTGTCCAGTATCTCCAATATCATTTTTTACATAATCAATTATCCCATAAAACTTTTGTGTGGTTCCATCTAAATTATCCGCATAAAATATTGCAGTATCTCCACGATTATATAACCCATTTAGTTGGCCAAAAGAATTAGATAATTTAATATTAAAAGTTCCTACTCCTGAAGTTACTGGTTTTATCCAACTACTTTTTATTACTCTTGCAGTAACATCTGAGGATCCTATAAGTACCCTACAATGAGTATTTCTTGTTTTAGGAATTGGAATAATTATCTGTGTTGATTTTCTCATTATTCACCCCATAAACAAGTTGCACAATAAGATTCAATTTGTAAAACAGGATTTAATATTCTCATTTCTGAGGCATTACAATTATTTAAATCTCCCCATAACCATATTTTTGTATTGTTTAAATATTCTAAGTTTGATGATAAATTTTGCCAGCTTGTATTAATTATATTAGTAGATTTTGTACTGTTAGTGCTCCAAGTAATATTCATACAAGAAAATGTTTTATTTACACTTATTGATAAATTCATATTTCCCCCATAATTTGTTGTAGTAATATTATAAATTGGAGTTGTACTTGTCTGGCCATAAGGAGTTATATTTTTTGAACTGTTTGTTTTAGGTAAAAAGAATATATAATCTGTCCAAGTATAAGGAAAATTTTTATAAAAACTAGAATAAAATACGTTCACAATAAATGTATCATTATTACTTACATCATCCTCTTGATAAATAGTCACATTAATTGTATAATTCCCTCCTAGATAATCATATCTTAAATCTGTTAAATTAATTGTTCCATTAATACTTTCTACATTAAAAGAAATATTATTAAATCCAGTAGAAGATAAATTATTAAGATAAGTTTGAATATAATCTTTATTTAATCTAACTGGATTTGAATCATAAGTTAGATTAAAAGCCCCTAAATTAAGTTGCCCTAATGAAGCTGAACTTATCACTAGAGGTACAGAATGTAAATGTGGATATGGAGAGGTTGGATCTTTTAAAAATTCTTCTGTTAAATCTGCATCAGAAAGATCTATCGTTATTGTCCCATTAGTCTCATTAAATTCTCCTTCAATAGTATAATCAATTATCCCATCATCTCCAAAATCAAAAGTGATATTACTTGGATTTCCACTTTCTACAGTTATATTTACATTATTCAAAAAAGATGTTGAATTTTTATATCCTGGATCAGTAATATTAAAATCTGCTCTCCATTTAATTTGAGTACCAGTATTAGAAAAAGCATGTTCTACTCCATCAGATACACTTTCCCAATTTTCTCCCTCATCAGCACTTAAATAAAGAAATATTTCTTCTGTATCTACTGGCACACCTGGTGCCCATCCCTCAACAGTAATTGTTGCTGATGCAACATTTCCTGAGGCAGAATAAATAGACTCTGAAATAAAGGTTCCATTATTTCGATAATATAAACTATTATTAAAATTATGAAAATAAGTAATTGAATCTATAGCCTTACATCCATTTGCATTATTTTGAAAATTCCCAGATACATGTTGATTAAAATACATTTGGTCTACAATATTATAATCTAAATCATCTATATAGAATAAATTTTCAAGAGAACTAGAAGAATCAGTACAAGTAGCATGAGGATGAAGTGAATAAGCAGTAGAAACTATTTCAGTATTATAATTATAAGTTGTTGTTTTAATACCACAATTATAATCATTTCCTCCTGAAGTAAATAGATACTGACCATAATTTCTTTCTATCCCTGAAATCTCAACCATCCAACTATTATTACTTTGTCTTTCTAATGTAAATATTAAATTCTCATCAGTTAGAGCAAATCCCTCACAACCAGCAGTTCCTGAGTCAGGATCATTAAGACAAGGTATATTATGACTTCTCCAATATTCTACATCTCCTATTTCAAAAGCATTATAAAAAGAACACAATTGTCCACCAGAGGCTTCTACACTGCCTGAAGCAGAATAACTCATATTAAATATTACTGCCTGAGTTGTCCAAATATTAAGTAATGAATAATTTGAATAAAAATAATTCTCTAAAGATTTTACAGCCGTATCTGTACCAGTAGCAATCTCATGGAAATCATCAACCTCAATTTTCATATAACCAGAGGTTTCAGTATTATCAATTGTCCAAGAATAATCTCCATCAGTATCTGCCCCATTAGCAATTCCATGAGTCCATTTTTTTGTGTTTATTGAATTATCTTCAAAATCATCGTATGTAAAATTTCTTAAATCAGTTCCTTGAGTAGTTATATACGACCCCTCATTTATTGTATTTGTAAGTAAAGAATCTTCATCAAAAGTTGTATTAAAATTATTATAATAAGAAAAACCATATCCTACTGCAGATAAATTAAAAGTCATAACAGAGAGTTTAGCATTATCATCCATCCAAAAATAGATTGTTTTACTTGATGGAATACCATAAGTAAGATTAATTTCTCCAGCACTAATATAATTAGTACCATTATAATCATAAGTAAGATTTACAAAAATATTATTTTCAACAAGATAGCCAGGAAAAAACCTATCAATTATAGAATTATTTAATCCATAGAATAAAACATTTTCAGGATTTCCAGTCCCACTAATATTAATTGAGAAATTTACTACCTCATCATATTTATGCATAGTCACATTAAATGTTTTATTTTCTTCACCTGAATAATCAATTACCCAAAGATTACTATTATTAGCAAAAACATTTTTTCTAAAATAACTTATATTAAACAAAAAATTAAGAGAATTATTTCCAGGATCACTACATAAAAATTTATCAGGATATTCTGGGTGAGTAGTATTAAAACAAACCCTCTCTATTGGATAAATAATATATTCTCTTGAAGAAGAACTATTTGAAAGATTAAAATAACCATCACTCCATGAATGCCAAACATAATCATAAATACTAGAATTATCATCTAAAAATTCTATACTAACATTATAATTATTTGAAGTTAAATTAGTTGCAGTATAATTAATTCCATCAAATTCTAAAAAAACAGTTCCGTTAGTATTATAAATATTAACATTAAAATTAGCAGTACCATTATAAAATAGAGTTTCACTATTATCTGAAAAATTATAAAAGATAGGCCTACTTGTATCTATAGTAAGAGTATAATTTGCATCTTCAACTTCACATTTTCCATCATCAGAACAATATTGACTATTCCATAAATAAATTCCATCTACTAAAGTTAAATAACTAGTGATTATAGCAAATGTCCCACTTAATCCAGTTGTAACATTTGTTTGATTAATACTTCCATCTAAATTATAAAGATAAATAGTATTATTAACTAATGTTGAACTTAAAACATCTCCTGAAGAAGTAAAATTTATAATTAAATCTTGAGTAATATTATTATCCTCTGGAGAAATTAAATTAATAGAAAATCCTACTGCATCAAATTCTGAATTATTTAAGTCAACAATTTCAGATAAACTAAGAGTTTTATTCCACCAAATAACTTGGTCTAAATCTATTGAAGGAGTGTTTGTATGTGCTGTTCTACTTGTAAGCATCCAAGCATCTGTTGATGCTCCCCCTATATCTCCAGTTGCAACATTAGGACATAAAACTCCATCTTGATATAATTTCCATTGATGAGTTGAATTCTTTACATAAACAATATGATGCCACTCTCCATCATTCATAGTTCCACATCCAAAATCAAAGTTATCTAGAACTACCCCCCCATCAGTAAGGAGAATTGTTATATCTCCACTTATTAATTGTGGAGAATACCCATTTTTTGTTGGATCTCCACCTGTTGCACTTCCCATTATATAACCATTAGCAGTTGAATCAGTTGTACTAATTCTAAATTCTAAACTATGTTCATCAAATTGTGCTTCACTAGGAGTAAAATCTGTAGAAATATAATCTGTTGTTGCATCACTTTGTGTTGCATTTCCAAAACCAGTTTTCCCGCTTATCCAATTTATACTTGATGTAGTTCCAGTAAATCCACCAACCTCACTTGATATACTTGTTCCTGTTCCTTCATTTAATCTAAAAAAGAATATTTTATCTTCCCTGTCATATATTGGCGCTCCTAAAATAGGAATAACCACTAAGATAATTACCATAATAATCATTAAAAGATTATTTTTTATTTTCATGTTAAAGTTAAATTAGCACTAATATTTACTTCTGTCCCAAATTCTATATCTATTTCAACAGCACTAATATTTGCTGTATTAATCCCATACCAAAAAGGATCTATTTCATCAACTCCTGAAAATGCTCCCCACTTAATTGTGTCTATTGGAGAATCTTTTAAAGCTACAATTCTTATTTGATAATCTCTATCTTCTCTAAAAGCAATACTAAATTTTCTTTCATCTTTAGAATTACTTAATCCACACCAAGTTCCAGTACAAGTTTTATTCATTGGAATATTTCTCCAGCCTTTTCCCCAGCTTCTTTCTAATCTCCAGGACTTAACATTTGGATTAAAATTAAATAAGGTATCTCTCCCCCAAGGATCATAATTAGTTGGATAAATAAAAATATCTTCATTCGCTGTAAAATTAATATAAGCATAACAAGGGTCCTCGATTGTCCCTGCACAAATCATATCTCCAGAATAAGAAACATTTGAAATAGCACCTATGGCCACAAGATACATAAAGATTAATCCAATTAAACTTACTCCACTAATCCCAGTTCCTTTTGCCCATTTCTTAACTGTTTCAGTATATATTCTTTTAGCCATTTGTACTTGATTGAACTAATTTTAAAGTCCAATCTATTTTAGTTTTAGTGCCCTCAGAAAAAGTTGTATCAAAATCCATAATTTTAACCTTGATAGTTCCTCTTAAATCATCAACAAAAACATAAGGTGCTTCTGCTTGGATATCTTGATGTCCTTGAAGTAATGCTTCAACTGATTCTAACCAAGTTTTAAGATTAGCAATACTCGTATTCATATAAACCCCTGTAAGATTAATTATTTTTGTAACTCCTCCAAAATCAAAAACATCAGTTTCATCAGCATCAGATAAATAAAGTGGTAAAACTGCTAATACAGCTTCTTTTCTACAATTATTTTCTGTAATTATTGCATTAGAACCATCATGTAAAATTACTCCCTTAATTGTTGTATTTGCCATTTATAAAATCCCTCTTTGTTTTAATTGCATTTCTGTAAATCTGCTTGCTCTTCTGACTATTGCATCCATATCAATATCTTGACGTACTCCCCCAATAATATTAAATGTTGGCTTTAAAACAACTGATTTTGAATTGTTTTGTCCTCTAGGGATTACTTGTTCTCCTCGATGTAAGTTATATAATCCATCACTTTGTACAAAGGGTGTTCCTGTCTGATAATCTCCTTTAATTAATTTTAAAATTAAATTAGTTAATCCTCCACTTAATCCTAATGTTGGAAAGAATGATGAAATTTCTCCTGTCTTATTTTTTATTGGATTTAAGTTATCAAATATGCTTGTTATTTTTTCCCATAACCATCCTGCAAAATCATACGACCAACTCCAAATACTTGTTAATTTTTCCCACAACCATAAACCAAAATCAAAAGTCCATACCCAAATAGTTTTTAATTTCTCCCAGAACCAACTACCAAAATCTTCAACATAATTCCAAATACTTGTTATTTTCCCCCAGAACCAACTTCCAAAATCAGAAACATAATTCCAAATAGATTTTAATTTTTCCCAAAGCCAACCAGGAAATTCTTTAATTTTACTCCAATCAATATTTTTAATTAAATCTTTTAAATTCTTCCATAATCCTCCAGTTAAGTCACCACCAGTAAGACCTATATTTTCCTTCGCAGCCTCTCCTATTGCTTCTCCTGTAGGGCTCCTAGTCCATTTCAACCACTTAACTGCTAATCTTAATAACATTACTGCAAGAGGTCTTAATAATGCAGCTAAGAAATCTCCAAATGGCCTAAAAAATATAGAAAACGCTCTTCCAAAAACACTTAAAATTCCTGCCAAATAAGGTGAGGCCTTTTTTAAAACTGATAAAATTCCTGCACTTATTGCAACAAGAGCTCCTAATTTTAATGCAACTTTTCCTAGTCCTTTAGATAATCCAGAAATAGCACCTACTTCTCCCCCCCCAGTTTTTTTACCACCAACTCCAATAGACTTATAGGCTTTTTTTATTTGCTCAGCTACCTTATCTCCAATTTGTTTTCCAACTTTTTCACCATCCTTACCTCCCTTGAAGGAGATCGGAACTTCTATTATAAAATCTGCCATTTTTAATTGTTCAAACTAATGCCTTCTTGTTTCTTTGCTTCCTGCTCTAACTCTAAAAAATAACACATCCTATCATAAGGAAGGTTATCTACTTGCTCAGGCGTATACTTAAATCTATTAGCAAAGAACCAATACATAAATTCAGTAGAGATTTCAGGATCATCAAGATAATGTCCCTTTATACTTTCTCTGATTCTAAATTTTTTTTTTCAATAGGTTCTGCAAACTGATTATATTCTTCAAATAAATAATCTGATACTTCACAAGGGAGATTCTTTATATCATTCATTGATGTTTCAAAAGGTGCTTTAATTATTGCCGCTGATAAAATCTTTTCTTGAATTTCTAACTCATCAACTTTTACTTGAGGTTGCCCTCCTAAAATTGATGTTTTAGTACATTCAGATCTAATCTTATTTCGTACACCAGTACTTAATTTCTTAATTGTAATTAAAACTTCTTTCTGATTAATCAATAAAGGAATATCTTTAGTTTGTATGATTATTCTATTCTTTGCATCTATGCCCAAGTTTGGAATTTTATTTTCTGCCATTATACAATATTTGTAGCTGCTAAAGGTGCTGTCTGAATATCATTTGTATAAACAATATTTGTACAAGCTCTTGCCCATCCAGTAACATCTTCTTTTACAACCTCATTAACATTTTGTGGTAATGTTTCTTCATTCAAATGAACTCCTGTCAAATTGATATCTAACTCATCTCCATCATCATTTTGAAATGTTAACTCTAAAGTAGCAATTTCTGTTCCGCTTCCTGCATCAGGTGCACTAGCTGAACTTGTCCCATTCATAAAATATGTTAATAGATCAGTATAATCATTAAAAGCTGCGGTCATAGTAAAATTATATTCTCTATTCTTTGCAACTACTCCTGTCATAAATCTACTTCCAACTCCATAAACTCCTTCTGCATTATTCAAAATTGTTAATTCAAAAGATTGAACTGCTGCAATTACTGTACCATCAGGCATCTCTATATTTCCATGCGCAAATGTAAAAACTGGTTCTACATCAACAATATCTGATGTTTTTGTTGTTGAGATATTTTCATATCTATAAATACAATCTAAACTAAATTTAACTGCCTCATTTATTGCTGCTGTAATTATACATGAATTAACCACGCATCCAATCAAATCACTTCCAAAATCATTTGTTCCTAATTCCATACTTTGTGTTGTTGTAAAACTAGGTAAAATATCTGCTTCTGTATAAGTATGAGTATATGCTCCAACATCTCCTGAATCATTATTTATTCCTAGAACTCCTAATAACCAGTAAGCATTAGATAAAACTCCATTAACTGTTAAAGCTCCACCATAATTTTTATTTACAGTTGCTGTTGCATTTCTTGCTCCAACACCATAAATTCTTTCTGCATTATTAGATCTTGTAACATTTACTTCAACTCCTTGTCCAAAAGGTACTTGAATTTCATCTGATTTTGTATGACTAGCTGGTGCTAATGCCCATCCATCCATATCTTCAAATGAATATAAACAAACTGAACTTCCTCCACCTATATATGTTTGTGCCAAATTTTTAACCTCCTGCTCTCGCTATTAATTTAAGTTTACACATAATTTTTGCTTCAACTTTCCTATGACAACTTGGACATAGAGTTATTGGACTTGCATTAAATCCTTTAATAAATCTCCCTTTTTCATCTCTTTCCATATTATCTAAATTTTCTCCTTTTGACATTTAGTATTTTGAGTATTAGTTGATTTAATAGTGGATTTCCCTTGTTTAGAGCCACGTACAGCGCTTTTTTTAGGCTTTTCCATCTGTTCATCAGCCTCTTTCTTTGTTATATGCCCTGCAGCCAAATCTGTCATAATTCTTTTAAGTTTTTTATTTCCCATCATGAAGTCTCCACATTAAATTGTGCTAAGTAATCTATATTTTTTTGCATAATCTCATTCTTTTTATCAGGGCTATCAATTGTTGGTCCAATTAAGATCCTTTTAGTGAAAGGCAAGTAAAAAAAGTTCTTAGCATTAGTAACATAAAGATCTTTAATAACATCAACATAATCATCAATATCATCTGAATTATCATCATAAACAATTACTGAAAAAGCAACATCTGAAATAAAACTCCCTCCACCAACTCCAAAAGCATCTCCTGGAGCACTTAAAATATCTACTGAAATTCTAGGGTAAGAATCGATTGTTAAATCATCTCTTGGAAGATCAGGAAAAATAGAATCAGTTCCATAATCATGAGAAACAATATAATCTCCAGTTTGATTTGAAGTAAAGGTGATCACTGTACTTGTATTTCCATAAGCTGCAGTATAATCCACTCCAAGACTTTTTGAAACTGCTGCAACTGTAATACTTCTAATATTTTTTATTCCTGCAGTAGAAATTGTAATTGTTGCTGTCCCTGAAAGTGTTCCTGTTGCATTTGCAGTTGTAACTCCTCTTTGAGTTGTTGTAAAAATATCAGAATTTCTAAGAAATACAACTTGCTCTTGCTTTATTTGTTTAATATCCATGTTAACCTCTTGGTTGTTTTCGCCTCTTGGCTTACGTACTCTGCTCCGCGATATATGCTTAAGCACTTTTGCGGAGATTCATTTTGGTTTAGCAAACCAACAGAGCAATATAATTAATTCTTTAGAATATTTAAACATTATTGTTAGAATTTGAAAGTATTATCTATCTATTTCTTCACGGATTATATTTGGGAGTTTATTTCTAATTGTATTTCTAATAAAAGGATTAGGTCTTGTTCCAGGATGTTTTACTTCTTTAGCAAAAAATGCATCTTCTTGCATGGTCTTACTATGTGGATGAGAATGTTGAGATCTCCCTTTTGTTTTATGCCAATGCAATACTCCTCCATCCTTGGCCCTGATTATATGTGGCGGAGTTCCAAACTCAACATATTTTCCATCTTCTATCATTGAGATTTTTAATCCCCCCTGAATAGGTACAACTTTAATTGAGGTGCTTAAATTACCTCTATTAAATGGAGCTGCTATAACTAACTCATTCTGTAATTTAATTGCAATACTCCAAAGAACTTGATTTCTACTACGCATCTTTTATAAAAAATAATCCACCAACCTGAAAACTTGCAACCCCATTAAAATTTCTTATACTCACTTCTTCAACCCTGTAAACTTTAGATTCGTAGGTTATTTTGTCATATTTATTTAACGTTGCATCAGGCTTAATGAAAACTCTAGCATCATAAACTTTTGTTAATCCTGCCTTATCTAAATTATGTTTTTCAGTATAAGTTTCCCAAACAATAGAAATATCTTCATCAGTTCCATCTGCATAAGTTTTCTGGCCTGAAAATCCTGTTGTTACAGTTACCGGGGTTCGAGTCGCGATCACTCCAAAATCTGCAAGAGGCCCATTCTCAAAATCTGTTCCAACCCCTGAAAGATTTACTTGATAATAATTAACAACAATCACATCAGTATCATTTATTGCACCTAAAAACGTAATCTCCGATCCAGTATTATTATGATCAATAGTATAATTAGTTGTTAATGCTAAAACAGATCCTTCAACATAAACTAACATTCCCCCTGGAACAGTAGTTCTAGTATTAGCCAATGCTAAAACTCTATTTGAAGCTCCATCAATCCCAGAACAATCAGACCCTAATTTACTTTCGGTCTCAGGTGTTAATCCCATTATACTACCCTCGGTCTTATACTAATTCTTTTATATAATTCATCTCTTTCTCTGATAAATTGATTTGCTGCTTCTCTCCACTGGGTATAAGGTTCACCCTTTTGGATTCTCATTTCTCCAAGATTATATCCAACAATATCTTTATATGATTGACCAATAATTCTTGCAATCATAGCAATAGATCCAACCAAATTCATTATCTTTGTAAAGTTTTCACTAACTAACATTTTAACAATTGTACTCCCAGATTCATGTGTTTGGACTAATTGATCAACAGTTATCTCATTTGTATCTGTTGCAGTAATTTTTGCAACTTCTCTAAACCCATCCATCCCATATATCTCTACCCAATCATTTACTGCAAAACTAGATTCATCACTAACTGCTAATGCTACACTTGTTCCTGCAATACTTGCTGCAGTAGAAGTTGTTAAAATACTATCTGAATGTTCAACAGTCCCATAAATATATTTAATAACATTTGAATTTCTTTTTGCTGAAAATTTAGGAGTAGTTGAACTTTCCCCTAAAAAAATATATCCTGATTCTTTATAAATTTCTAAATTAATTGGATCTATTGTTGTACCATCAATCTTTAATTCTCTAACACTTAAAATAGGATTCTTATCAACGAGTAATCTGTTAGTGCTATCACCGTCGAGAATATCAATTCTTTCAGTTGGAACAAAAACAGTATTAAAGAATCTAGGTATTTGCTTTTCTACTTCACTGATTGTATCTCCAACATCAGCATCAGAAATTTCACTAGAATCAATACCTACTGTACGACGCACAGAATCGACAGAAATATAAGTTCCATCATATTCTCCCATCAGAAAAGCCCCCTAATACCCGCTAGAATGCCCATAGCAGCACTTAAAACACTTAACCACACGTATTGTACCTTTTTATGAAAAGAATAATCTTTAAAGTGTATTCTAATCTGAGTCATATTTCTAAACATAACTAAATCTCTATCTATTGATTTCATTTTCATAAATTGCTCTTCTGTTATATCTAGGCCATTACTTACCATATTTCCTCCTTAATATTTTTTCAACATCATCTCTAAATGGTAATGCTCCTTTAAGTTTAACAACTTCAATTAATTTTTCTTTAGTTGCAAAATCAACAATATCTTCTGCAGTCTTAGGCCCAATTCCATTAATTGATATTAGTTCATTATAGAAAACTGAATCATTAGTATATTCAACTTGTTTTGTTTCAACAACCTGATCACCTAATTTGCCCTCAGTTGTTTTTAATGGAGTAAGTTTTAAATTTTTCCCATATTTAGAATCTATATCTAATTCTATAATTTCACTTTTTCTTAAGGTTTTCCAATAACATTTAGGACTTTTTCCTATACGAATCTTAATTGGATCACCATTGTTTATAAACTTTGACATTTTATCCCCTTCTTAATTCCTTTATGTAACCCTGAATTTATATGATATTCAGCACAATAAGTAATTCCATTATCAACTTTAAATGCTAATTCAGGAAATATTGCAACTGGTTTTTTATGGTGAGGATGAATCATAACCCCTATTTTATTATTACAAAACTCACAACCTTTATTCTGACAAGTAAAATTATCTCTTAGGAAAACTGCCTCTCTCCAAATTTTCCACATTGAATTAGCTCTCAATAATTTATTTAATGGACTAATTCTCCCTTTCTTATCATAGAACTTTATATAACTTTTTACTCTTTTTTGAGTACCTTCTTCAGACATTATTTTTCCTTTATGAGCATCACTCAAATTTATTTTATGTTCTTCTGAGAAGGTTCTACCTATATTCATCGAATGTCCTTTCACTAATCTTCCTTTACTGTCTCTATTTATCATATTTATTATAATGTTCACTTATTTAAAAAATGATCTAATTTCAGTTTTCTTCGACCATAAGGTAAATCGTAACACTTTCTCCAGCAGTTCCAGATGCTAATGATAACTTAATTCTTCCATAAACCGTAAATGGCTCATGAACTTTCAATGCTGTAAACCAATAAACTGTTTCTGCGCCTTCAAATGTATGTACTGGTGTTCTTGGATAATAGGTCTTATTAGTATTTGCTGCTGCAAGATCTAAAATCTTTTGATCAGAGGCTTCACCATCTGAATCAAGATCAACTGTACAAGTATTTGTAGGATAGTTTATTCCAACTGCAATTATTTTGCCCCTTATAGGAATGCTATAAGCTGTGGCAGTACTTGCACCGGCTGCTATTGTCGCTGTTACTTTATACTTTGTTATTTTTGACATTTTTTTCTCCCAAATTTAATTCGTTTAAGGTCCATCGACCACCTTTTTTCTTAAGCGAAAAAAAATAAAAAAAAAATAAAAATTTAAATTATTCAACCTTTTCAAGATTATTTGCTAAAGCAATTTTTTCTGGAATTGTTACAGTCTCACCTTCTCTTACAGTTATCCAATTTGATTCATCACGGTTTCCTAAATTAATTTTAATGGCTTTTCCATTATTTTTAAATTTAGGTGCTTCAATCGCTTTGGGTATCTCTTTAGATTCTTCAACTGTTTCTTCAGGCTTAACCTCTTCAACTTCCTCAGATTTCTCTTCAGTTGTTTTAAGTTTTTCAGCCTTTGGTTTTTTAGTTTTTTTTGCCATTTTAACTTGATGTATCAATCAGACTTCCACCTGTTGAACTAGCTTCATAGTTTTCCACACCATTCAATCCAGTAGATTGGGTTATTGCTGTGTTCCAACTTCCTGAAAGTAGATTTCTTGCAATAATGATATTTCCTGCAGTTATATTTCCTGCGAGCTTAATTCCAATTGATGATGAGCCTGTTATCCCATAAAGTAGATTATCTACAATCATTCCTTCTGCACGAGTACCGCCTGTTTTTTTAACATCGATTCCTATTGCATCTGATGCTACTTTTATCACATTTCTTGAATAAGAATCCCCTGTTCCATTAACATGAATACTTGCTGTTACGAATGATGAAAAATAACAATCTTCTACACAAAGGTTTACTGTATCTGCTGTTTGAGCATATCCACTAACTCCATAAGTTCCTGTGCTATATCCATTCAAATTACAGTGGTGAATCCATGTTCCATAAACTCCTCCATCTGATGCAGATCCAACCTGTACGCAAATATAAGCTCCTCTTTGTGATAAGTGCAATCCTGCAATTTCACATCTATCTCCTGTTATTACAAACATCGGTGCTGTTCCTGTACATTTAAGGCCAGCTGCCTGTCTACCTGGACTTCCATTTGCTCCAAGTATTCTCAATCCTTCTTGAGTGATTGCAATCCCTGTTGCTGCAATTGTCTCAATTGCGTTAGGCGCAATCAAAATTATATCAAAATCTCCTGCAGCTGTAACTGCTTCTTGCAATGTCAAGAATGCTCCTTTCCAAGTCAAACCATCTCCAGACACTGCTGGTCCAGTTTTACCTGAATCAACATACCAAATCTGAGAATCTTTCTTTATGAAACTCAGCCCTGCTCCTGGAGCTCCTTGTGCAAAACTTACTTGATCATGAAAAATTTGTTCTCCATAATTATCTCCACTTGTTGTTCCGTCTCTCATTTTATTTTAAAAGACAAACTAATAGGCGTAAATAACTATTCCGTAAACATCAGTTCCTGATGCGCTTGACGACATAACTATTACTCCAGCTGTATTAGAATCTACAGCTATTTGAGCGTCTGCTAACACTTCTCCAGTTGTAGTTTGTACACTTCCAAATACTGCATGAACTTTTGTACATCCATAGTCATTTAAATCAACTGCAATTGTATCAGTTCCACCTACAAATGTTACTGGTGTTTCTAACATCAATACCTTTACTCCTGCGTTTGGTGCAATTTCTTTTATTGTACCTACTTCTCCTAATGCTCCCATTTGTTTTTTTACCTCCGTTAATAATTTATATTTTTAAGAGATTTTTTCTCTGTTGTTTTTTCTTAAAAAAAAATAAAAAATAAAAATCTAAAAAACAACAAAAAGGATTAAAGAATGTTATCTATGAATGCATTGAACTTCGGGTTCTTCATTACGAAACACTCGTATATCTTCAAGAAAAACTTATCTGAGTCATTAGCTTTACCTAATCTCTCATAAGTCATATCTTGTAGAACTCGCATCTCGATATAATCTGTATCAAGGAAGTAAATCGACTTAGCACCAGCTGTATTACTTAAGTACATTGATGGGATCAGCGGTACTGGCCCAACCATTGTCTGAAGTAAAACTGCACTAGGCACACCGAAAGGTAATACTCCGCCAGGGATATCACTTGGAGAATATCGGAATGTATCCAATATAATCTTTCTAACATCTCTAACAGCTGCACTTGATCCAATAGCTAATTTTATAATTCCGCCATCATCAAATGAATATTGTACTCCAGTCTCGATGTGATCGTATGTTAATGCTCCACCATCTAAATCAACAATATTTTCAGATGCTTGTAGTTTTACAATTCCTGAAAATTCAGTTGCATCACTAGACGCGTCACCATTAACGATCAAACTTTCTTCCAATTCCTTTATAGCCCTTGATGCTGTTAAAATTCTTAACTGCATCGCATTTGGAGCTGCAACATTTGCAAAAGCACTTCCACCTAATCCGCTTCCAGTTCCCTGGAAACCTTGTAGGATAAAAGCTGGTTGTCCTGCTAAAGCAGGTCCAGTTACTCTTCCAACACTGTAAAGGAATTTGATAGGCACAGAGTTTCTGGCGATTGTATCGTCAGTTGCACTGAAAGCCGCATCTTCTAAAGCTGTAAAACCAGCTCCCTTTGCAGTTATATTGTTGTAATCCGCATACATTCCAAGATTAGTAACTCTAGGAATTAATTCCACAAGTGGAGTTCTCTTCCTAGACTCATCAACTATTAATGGGCTTAGGTAAACTGGAATCATTGCATATCCTGCAGTTCCTGTTCCACCTTGCTGAGTAGTAGTGGCTTTAAAACCAGCTTCTGCTCTCAAGTCCATTCCTGTTAATGGGTCCCAATACTTTGTCTTATGTTGTAAGTGAGCAAAAGATTTTGAATATGCATCTTGCATATCTAAACCTTCTGTACTTCCAGTAAAAGCATTTATTACCATCTTAAAATAGGCTCAAAGGATCATCAGATTTTTGAACATCAGTTTTTGCATTAGTTTCAGCATCAGTTTTTTGAATACCACTAGATTTATGAATTGGCATCGAAAGAGCTTCTGTTATCTTAGCAAGATTTTCAGCCATAGACTTTATATCTTCCTTGATATCTTTATTCTCTTTTGAAACTAAATCATATTTCTCTGATAAATTTTTCAAATCAACTGACATTTTACTAAACGCAACTTTCTGTTCTGCATCCACAGATTCAGTTCCTTCTCCAGCTTCTGTACTATCAGTTCCTTCAGCACCTTCAGTTCCTTCAGCACCCTCAGCGCCTTCAGTCCCTTCGGTTCCTTCAGTTCCAGCAGCAACAGCAGTTGGATCCTCAACTTTATCTGTATCTTCTGTCATCTTTGAATTTTTTGTTTTGTTTATTTGTTTTAAGTCCTTTAGACTTTTTCTCCCAACTAGGTTGGTTGAATGTGATTTGGCAACCTCTGCCATAGTATCAATTGGATATTCTATCTCAATTAATTCTCTAAAAATATAATAATCTTTATAACTTAATTTTATTCCAGAGGCGACCTTACCATATAATTCATCTGCTAATTGTTTTTGTAATCCTTTATTATTTGCAACATCGATTGCAGCTTTTAATAATTTTAATTCTGATTTGCTAAGGATTTCTCCCATCATCATTTTATTCCAAACATAACTTAATGGATTTTCTTTCTTATCTTTATTTTTAACAACAAGATTATTTTCAATATCTGGATCTAATTCTTTTAATTTTTTATAATCTTCAACTGCATCCATTGACTTCATAATAACATCTGTAATCTGAGCTTTTGTATTGCATGCATTTCCAGTCAAAGCAACATTCAATAAAAGAACATCATCAAGAACTCTTATTTTTTTATCATGTGCTAAATTTCTATATTCACTAAATGTAATTTCTTCACCTGCAATATTTTGATACTTAACACTAATTGGTAAAAACGCAACTGAAAAAGCATCTAAAAATTTATCAATAAGATTTCCTTGAATACTTTTATAATCTGAACGATGTCTGTTAATCTCTCCTTTTACCCTTGTTGAAAATCTTTTATTTCCCAAGGCCTTAACTATTGCATCAACTAATTTTCCTGCAGGAATTTTTGTTTTATTAATTTCTTTTTCTTCATTAGTCTCACCTTTAAAGGCTTCATGCTCAATATCTAGTTTCATATTTCTTTCTAAAATTTGTTTTTGCATAGAATCCTGACAGTTCTTATTCATTATATCATTAACAAAATCAATATCATTTGTAGAAATATCTCCCTCGACAAAGGTATGCTCAACTCCTTTAATATTAACTATCTCAACATTCAATGGAGTTGTAAATGTAAAACTAGCTCCTGGTTCCATAATAAATATTAGTGTTATTTAGTTATAAACATTATTGCGAGAATAAAGAAGTAAAACAAAATATACACATATATTTATTTCTAAATTGCATCAAGAATTTGAGATAATTTTTTAGAATCTATTTTTGTTTTAAGATTAATTGATCTAATAACTTCTTTCTGAACATTAGATTTTAATAAAATATTTTTATTGATAATTCTTTTTATTGCTGCATAAATTTTTCTCTTAATTAAATTTGTTTTACTGACTCCTGAAAAAATCTCTATCTGATATTCTTTTGTTCTTTCAACATCCGGCGCAGGTTGTTTATTTATTCCACTAATTATTTTTTTACTTGGTCCTAGGCCCCTGGTTAATAATTTATGAACTTCACCTAATCCACGAGTTATCAAATCAGAAGTCTTTTTAAATATTCCAATCGCAATTCCCATTTATACTCCTGTTCTTTCAAAAACATTAGTCTCTGTTGCAGTCCCAGATTTATCTTTTAAGTCAAATGTATATAATGCAGTAGTTCCATCTGTATCATAAAATATCATTTGATTTCCAATAATTTTCCAACGTCCTTTTTCAATTTGAAGTATTTTTCCAACACCTGCAGTTTCATTAGAAGAATAAACATATCTATCTGAACCAACTAATGTATCTGTACCATCAGCTCTAATTACATAATCTTCATCTTCATCATAAGTTGCAAAATCATAATAATAAAATCCGCCTGCTACTTCTGTCATTGCTTGATCAGTTACAATCTGAGTTCCATCTAAAGTCCAAACATCTATTGTTGGACTTAATCCTGTTGCTGGAGTTCCTGAATTATTAAAAAATGCTGTTATTTTCATTGTTTATCCTCATAATACTTTTTTTCCATATTTAAATGTTTTATTAATCCCTCTTTAAATTCCTCACTCAATATATTATCTAACTCTCTTGCCCTCCAGCAACTTGTATATTCCAAATCTCCATTTCCTTCTAATTCTTTACATTCTTTTTCATGAAATTTACAAACATATCCATACTTACAATCTGATAATTCGCCCATTTTTGTTTAACATCCTGAATAATTTTGTGAATTGTATATGCCTCTAATTTTCATATTGACACACATCTCACTTGATCACATCTAATTTGTTTAGATTTATAATTTGATTCATTTATTATCTCTGGTTCTTGATATCCCATTTCTAATTCAATCCAACCCTCAGAACACTTTTTATAAGTATCTTCATAATAACACCTAGTACCAAGGCCACCACTCAACTTTTCACAAAGCATCACTAAATCCCTTGACTCACAAAGATAAGCAGTATCTCCATCAACAACATAATAAGTACCAGAAACAGCCAAGACTAAAGTAATTATCACTCCAATTGTTAATTTTATTTTTTCTTCCATTATAATTCAACACCCAATCCCAAATTCTTTACATAAATCTATTGGTTCAGGTTCTTTATCTCCACTACTAATACTTGTTGGTTTATCTATTAATTCTCCTGTTGTTTTATTTAATATTTTATTAATTGGAAAACTATTTGTATAAATTCCTTTTGTATAACTTTTAATTGTATCTGTAATTATATCATAATAATATCTTAAATATGAATCTTCATTATAACAAAGTTCTCCATCATCCCAAGTATAAATTAATTTTAAATAACTTTCAAATGTTTTAATATCATAAGCTTCAACATAAAACTCACAAGTTAAGGGTTTAAAATATTCAATTCTATTTTGCTCAAAATTATAAAATTGAGCCATTCCCCCTGCTTTAGATATTGTTATTTCTTCTCTTGTTCTATCAACAATAGTCTGTCTACTTTCCATATCATATAAAACATAAGGAGGGTCTGTTCCTCCTGAAACTGTCAATTTTCCTATAACATCTAAAGCACCACTTACTCTTACATCATCATTTAAATATATTGGGTCACTTCCACCTTCACTTGCATCTATAATATACTGTGACCTAAATGTTCCATCAACAGCAAAATTCCCACCAAAATCAAAATTTCCACCAATATCTGCATCTCCTGTAATAAATAAATTAACCCCAGATATATCTCCATCTGTTGAAATACCATTTGTTGTATGAAGTAAATCATTAATAGTAAGTGCTGAATCAAAAACAAAACCTAATGGTTCATAAGTTATATCTACTGTTGGTGTAATTGTTCCATCATTCACATCTTTATCATCTCTTACATTACCCTCAAATTTAAAATGTGCAACTAAATTCTCACTTTCTCCACCACTATAAGTTCCAAAATTTCTCCCTGAATTATTTAAAGCAACAACTTCTGCAAGAGTTAAACTATGATTAAATATCATAACTTCATCTAAATCTCCATCCCAAAATTTCTGTGGTGAAGCACTTGTATAAGCACCAATAAGAACATCTTGAGTTTGAGAACGAATATTATCAGACAAACCACTATCCTTATCTTTCTCAACACCATCAAGATAAATCATACAATCAGTGGTATTATAAACGCCTGTAACTAAATGCCATTCACTATCATTTATTACAACTGCTAAATTTACATTACAAAATGCGACATCTATTGAATTTCTAAGTTGGAAAAATATATTAGTTCCAAATCCTACTAATCTATAAGAATTATCAGGAGTTAGCCATTTTCCCATAATATTCCTTAAATCAGCACTACCCTCACTTGTTCTAAACCAAGAACTTAAAGTAATCTCAGTTCCATCAATATTTAAACTTGCATCTTGTCCAATATTAATATGCCCACTATCTCCATCAAAAGTAGCAAAACTTTCAGATTCATTATTATAAGTCATTGTTGCTTTGCCGATTGTTAGGTTTTGAGTTACATTAATAGCATTAGTATTAATTCTTTCAGCCCAAATCTTTGTTATTCTATTTAATAAACTTCCTAAGAAATTGAAGAATCCTGTTCCTGTAACATTTAAATCTCCAACAACATTTAATTTATGGGTTGGTGCTGTTGTCCCGATGCTGACGTTTCCTGTGAATGTTGCATCACCTCCACTTAAAGTCAAGACAGAATAACTAGTTGAATCTCCTAATTTTAAATCGCTTTCTTCTGCTTGAAGAATTATATCTGTATTTCCACTTGAACCGTCTCCTATATATCCTGTTCTATTCCAAATACCTCCATCAGTTCCTCCAAATTCTATAAAAGCAGTAGTTGAAGAATTTGTAGCGCCTGTATCACGAAGACGAATGATTGGACTTGAACTACGCATTTCCAATAGTCTGTCTGAAACATTTGTTCCAATTCCTACATTGCCACCGTTTGACTGTAATAAAATTGGAGCATAACTGGATGGATTATGAGCTGCGTTTCTTCCTCGCCCACCTTGAAGAGATATTTTTCCTCCACCACCACCTATTCCACCATAAAGTGTTGTCTTTGAACCACCAATTAAAGATAACGTACCAACACCTATTCCATAAGC
>SDBU01001894.1_pt1 | contig 28826 bp, 28 predicted proteins | sample 2277071 | NCBI WGS metagenome assembly SDBU01 (sample SAMN10397929, study PRJNA504765) | marine sediment metagenome | isolation source: marine sediment core GS08_GC12, 126 cmbsf | place: Arctic Ocean: Gakkel Ridge, Loki's castle | collected 2008 | reverse complement strand
ACCTGGGCGCCTTTGATTTTCAAGAAATCCCTTATCTTCATAGCGTGCCTCCTTTCATTAATTCGCATTCGTAGATCTTGAAAGTGAAAAAAGGTACCAGCCACTGCCTATAATTTTGCAGCTCTGGTGTCCTTGTTAACTCCCTCATTTTTGCCGCCCCGGCATTAAAACTGTGTTATTTCAAATTTACTTGCGCACGTTAGAATTTGAGCATAGTTCCAACTGGTGTGATTGTCGATGCTATAAAATACCTGTTTTCACTGTGTATATTACCCTGTTTTTTTAGTCGTCGATGTCCTGAACTGCAGTGCACCTATTTTCACGTCTTCACCCACAACCTTTGCCCATCGGTGATGAATTCAATTGTTCCGTGTTCATCAGTGCGGAAGATATACTCTTGCTTTAGACTTGCGTTGAGCCTTCCCATAACTTCAGGGGAAGGGTGACCGAAGTTATTATTGATGCCTACTTGAATTATGGCTAGTTGCGGATTAACCGTCGCTAGAAATTTATCACTGGTTGAGGTGTCGGCACCGTGATGGGCTACCTTGAGTACGGTGCTGGACAGGTTGACACCGCGCCTCATAAGTTTAAATTCCGCCTCCCACTGGATATCGGCCGCAAAGAGAAAGTTCAATTCGCCCATGCTTAAGTATAAGACCACGGCGTTATTGTTTATATCAGACCCGGTATCATCTAAACGAGGCATTGGGGGGTTGAGCACCCTGATAAAAACTGCTTCACCCAAATCAATTTTCTGTCCGATTTGGGCCGAGGTGGACTTAATATCCTTTTCCTGGATTGCCCTTAACCATTCGTCATAGGTTGGGGACTGAAATTCTAGATCTGGATATAGCACCTCTCCTATCTGGTAGCGTTTTACTACCTCTATAAGGCCGGTAAGGTGGTCGGAATGGGGATGAGTCAGCACTACCAGGTCAATACTCCTGTCCCAAAAGGGCATTTGCTTGCCTAATGCCGCTGTTATTCCTTGAGGACTCGGACCGCCGTCAATCAGGATGTCTTGACCTGCTGGAGTCTGAATCAGGATGGCATCGCCATCGCCGACGTCGAGGAAGCTGATATGTAGTTTGCCATCGGGCATGCTTAAAGCGGCTATCCAGACCAGGCTGGCGATTACCATTAGTGGCGGGACGACCCATTTCGGGGGCAACTTGGAAATAGATGAAGCGATCTTAGCGATGACTGGCTTTGTCGAGTTCGAAAGTCCGGCAAGGAAAGTGGTGGTTTGCTGGCGGCGGCTCAAAATCCACAGGCTCAAGCCCAGTCCGAGATAATATATCCAGATTAAATGGGTGCTAAAAGCCTCTACTTCGGTAAAGGATAAAGGGAGGGCGGCAAAACCATTAACTACCACTAGCATATAAGACAAAAAGAACCAGACAAGCCAGCCAACAGCTTGAGCTAGAGGCAGGATAAAAAGTCCCATGGTAGCGGCTAAAGCACCAGCGATGATAACAATCGGGAGTGCCGGCAGGACTAGGAGTGTCGCTACAGGTGAAGCGAAGGAGATGATCCCGAAATAGTGGGCAATAACTGGCCAGATAAAAATTACTGCCGCAAGGGTGACGCTGAAGCTATCAGCCACAAAATTGGCTGGAGATACCAGATGCCCGGTTTCACCCAGTTTAGCTTTGATGACATTTCTGCCTAGGGACTGGAGTGTGGGAAAGATAAAGACCAGCCCGGCCATTGCCAGAAAGCTTAACTGGAATGAGGCATCCCACAGGACTTGAGGGCTTAAGCCAACCATTACTGCCGCGGCTAGAGTGATGGCAGTGATGGCGCTCCGCTGTCTCCCTAGAAGTTCGGCGCTAAGAAAGAGACTGGCCATAATCGCCCCGCGGACAACTGGTGGGTTAAAGCCGGTAATTATGGCATAAAACCAGACGCCCCCAAGTGCCAGCCAGATATAAATATAGTGCCTCCTGCCGAAAAGCCAGAGCCCAATGCTGAGCAGGATACCAGCCACAATTGCCAGGTGAAGACCTGAAATAGCTAGCAGATGAGCAGTACCACTCCGGGCGAAGTTATCTCTAATATCTTGCGGAATATTGTTCCGGAGACCCAGGATAATTCCCTGAGCTAGTGATGCCTGAGGCTCAGGGAATACCTCATTCACGCTTTGAGCCAGGTTGTTTCTCAGGGAATAAATCCATGAAAGCGGTTTTATACCTTTGCCCGTCTCCAGAACCTCTATTTTCGGGTAGTACATCACGGAGTAAATTTGTTGCTGGGCGAGGTAAGCTTGATAGTCAAAATTATCAAGTTGGGGTGGTGTCTTGAGCTGGCCGCTTATCCTGAGTACCTCACCATAGCTATAAACCGGATATCTAGCTGCGAATATTAAGGCGGTGCCGGAGGCCTCCTGCCATTCCTGGCCGATTTGTATTTCAGTCGCTTTTAAGTGAAGATGGGTGGTTTTATCTCTGACTTCAGGGTCCTGACTCACTATTCCTTTGATTTTGACGGTCTCTTGGTCGTTATGAAACTGGAGGTGATGCTCATCTAAGGTTGGCAGACTTAAGCCAAAATAAAAATTGCCGCTGAAGAAGATAATTATACCAAGGCTGGCCAGGATGAGTGATTTCCTGTGTTGCTGGAAGAAGAAAAGCAAAGCAAGGGGAATAAGACCAATAGAGATAAGAACTAAGGGCAAATCGAGTTTTGCCCCGAGAAAAATGCCCAACACCCAAGCACAGCTCAAATATATTAGTGCCAATGTCTATATCCCGAGTATCAATCGGCTACGGTAATCAGGTGTTCGATCCGTTCGTAGGTAGCAATTCCAATGCCTCCTACGCTGATTAACTCACGGGTATTATGGAATGGTCCGTTCTGCTCCCGATATTCGATGATGGTTTGAGCTTTAGCCTCGCCAATTCCCGGGAGCGCCTCAAGCAGCCAGGCCTCAGCCCGATTAATATCTATCCTTTGCGGTCTTTCTCCTTCTCCAATCGGGGGTATGTAGAGTTTAAGCTTGGTAAGATCGGCGTAATCGGCGGTGCCTCCGGCTCCGTTAACGATGTCTTCCAGGCTGTCATTTGATTTTATCGGGTAGGAACCGAGGTTATTGATGGCACCGCTGACATAAATCCCGCCTAGAAATTCTTCGGGTGGTGATAAAGAAATCTCTATCGGTTGGTTTGTTTTATAGCGTGACCAGATTACAACGCCGCCGCTGATGATAGTCAGAACCAGGAGGACAGTAACTATAGTCCATAACTTGTCCAGTTTACCGGTTACCATGAGAAGATTAGACTCCAGTCAAAGCTGACCGTAGTGCCATTTCTGCTTCGGGGGTAGTGGCGGCGATTATCTGGTCTCCAGCCTGGAGGATGGTTTTGGCGGCTGGTATCTGGGGTTTTTGCCCCTTGCGGATAATTAATGAAAGGACACTTTCCGATGGCAGGGAAAGTTCCTTAATCGATTTACCGATGGTGGTAGCATTGGGGGGTATTTTCACCTCTACAACTTCAAACTCTTTATCTTGAGTGATTAAAAGATGGATTAAAGGATGTGTTGGCACTTCCTCTTCGATATGTTCGATGATGAGGTTGGTCGAACTCACGGTAACATCAACCCCGAGTTTCTTGAATAGGGTCTCGTTTTGTGGGTTCCTGATGCGGGCAATAGTGCGTGGCACCTTGAATCGTTGCTTGGCTACCTGGCAGGAGACCAGATTATCCTCGTCATCGCCGGTTACCGCAATAAACATGTCAGCTCGGCTGGTCCCCACTTCTTCTAAGGTAGTAGTTTCACAACCGTCACCCCGAAAACAAACACTACCGACTTCCTCGCTGATACGGTCGCAGATGGCAGCATTCTTTTCAATGACCAGTACTTCATGTCCCTCATCAAGTAAGGCTTTGAGGAGGTAGTACCCTGTTCTGCCACCGCCGGTAACTATGATGTACATCTTTCTATCCTAGCTTTCTAATTTTTCCTTTAGTAGTTGGGCGAATACCGTGGTTGGACTAATCGCTTCAATCCCTAGGGTTTCATATATGTCCCGGCGTAAGGGGTCATATATGCGGCAGGTCACCTTGGGTACATTAAATATACTCTTGGCGATTTGAGCCGCCATAATGTTGCGATTGTCCCCTTGGGTTACCGCGACAAAGGCATCGGCTTCCTCAATGCCGGCCCTTTTCAGGGCTTCCTCGTCGATACCATTGCCCAGCAGGGCGGTGCCATTGAAATCAGGGGGCAATCTGCGAAAACTATCAGCATTAATATCCAGAACCGTAACCGAATGCTCGTCAGCAGCAAGCAATGTCGCTAGTTGTGCCCCGACTCGTCCGCAACCCATGATAACTACTTTCATAATAGACAATCCTTTAGTTAAGGTGTGTACTGATGATCTAGTATCACGCGGCAGGGTGCATTTTTTAACACATAAGGTACTACATTGCCAAGACTGAACTGGCCGAAGCGCTTCTTGTGGGCAATACCCATTAGGATAAGGTCAACTCCTTTTTCCGCCGCTTCGTCTACGATTGCCGGCCCGGCTTCACGTGCCTGAAGCACATCAGTATCTATTTCGTAGTCTTGTTCTTCGGCAATACTCTCAATATGGTCTAATGTTTTTTCAGCCTTCCTTATTTCGGATTCAACTTCTGCATCCAGTGGCAGGGTACGTTTAACCGTGATAACATAAACGGCATAAACTTCCCCCTTGTTTTTTTTCGCCAGACTGCAAGCTAGCCTGATTGCCTCGTCATCGACCGGTGTGTCAGCTACCGGTACCAGAATCTTCAAAAAGTCCACTGTTTTTAACTCTCTGCACAATTAAGGGGTATTATAGTCTCCTTATTAGAAATCCGCAATACCTCTACCGTGCCAATTTTTCACTGGGGTGAGGAATTCTCTTTTAGCTCATTTATCTGGGCATTTACAACCCTCACCGTGGTGTCTCTGAGCACCTCTAACTCAGCAGCAGATAGTTTTTCCAGTTCACCTAAATTGTACTGAATAATACTTATGATTTCTCGGGAAGGACGATGCCTGGGGAGCATGAAGTAGGAGTAGAGGGTGGCGATGATAATGCCAAAAAAAACAATGGTGCTGAAAAGTGACCAAATGGCGCCGATTGTTACCCCCACAGCAGTAATTGGTCCGGGAGCATTAGCTCCTTGCGTTTGCATGGCAGTGAAACTCCACCATAAGGCGTCACCATAATCAGCAAACTGTTTGTTTATCTCATGTTCGGCAAAATAAACACCCATGGAAAAAAGTAACCAGAGGACTACCAAAGCTACCATTATAGGAATTAGGGGGGTTCTGGTAACTGTCTCCAGAAGGAAATTGAAAACGGCTGGGATATTTGGGGCGATGTGAAGCCTTCTACGGGGCTTCATCCTTCTCCGAAGCACTTTATCTCCCGGCAGGTGCGAGGTTATTTCCTCAATTGTTTCTTCCTCTTTCATCTCGATGACCTCCCTCCCGTTTTAATTTTACACGTTTACTTCGGTTGTCTCTTTTAGCTCGCCTCTCCGTTTCCTGCGGCGGTAAAGGTAATAGATAATTAAGCCTAAGGCCATCCAGACAAGACCAACCCAGCGGCTATAGGATTGGATAATTAATATTATAACCCAGATATGGTGGAATGGGTATAGGCTGAGATTGGGATGGTAACGATGCAGCTTGGCATTAGCGCCCAGCCGGCAACGAGGCCAGTGGTGTCGTTGAAGGCATGTCGGGCAAAACTGGCTGAACCACCGGCTTCAGGTAGCATGGCGGTACCTTCAGCACAGGTAAGGGCAGTAAAGACAAAGAGAAGACCAGCAATACCCAGTGCTAGAGGGGTAGCTCCGGAGGCTCCCAAGGCTACCATGCCGAGGGCGTAATAAATTGAGGAACCGACATTGCCATATCCAGCACTGAATAAAGCCGGAACGCCTAATACCCGTCTTAAATGGTAGCGCCTAATCCGCCGGGGGCGAAAAACTCTATCACCGGGTTTAGGGTGCCAATTATACATGCTTTATTTGTCCGCTAGCTTGGCACTGGTTCTCTTGCCATTTAGTGCACTCCAGCTCCATAAGCACAAAACTGAATCCATTCCGCCTTGAGTGCCCATACGGGAGAAAGCCGCATTTTTTAAAGCACTTTTGTGCCCTGACGTTTGACCTTAGTGTTTTAAGGTAGATGCGCTTGAGATTGGTGTGCTTGAAGATATAATCTGCAAGGGCAGTTGTGGCACTGGTACCATATCCTTTACCCCAAAAATCACGGTTGCCAATCATAATACCAAATTCACTTTCACCCTTGGCTCTATCAATGTCATAGTAAACAATATTACCAATGTGCTTACCCTCAGGCGTCTCTATGGCAAAGGCGTGCCTGGTTGTTGAGGGTCGTTTTAGTTCAATGGCATAACTTTGCAGATAATCAGAAAAGGCAATATTTAGCGGTGGCACAGCATCAAGTTGGGCAAGCTCGAGGTCAGTGCGCCAGGAGTAGTCGTTTAGAGCATCAGCTAATCTTTTCGCTCGCAGTCTGATCTTGCTGCTGATAATCATAATATTATAACTATTACCCTATATAGTCTCGAATCTGGAATGATAGCGAGTCGTCTGTTATCGCCAGTTCATTGAGGACTTCAACCGCTGCCTGGCGAATTTCTTTTTTAGGATTAGTCAAACATTTCTTTAGTGACTGTTTCGCCTTATTGCCTCCAATTTTACCCAGTGCCTGGATTGCGGCTAGTTGAACCTCAATATCCGGGTCACTGGTAAGTCTAACCAGATGAGGCAGCACTTCTTCCGCTTCCAACTCACCGGAGGCTAGCGCCGCTTCATACCGCATCTCGGCATCAGCACTCCCCAGCTCCTTTATCACAATGGGCAGCCAGGACCGGTCACAGCTTTTACCCATGGCATGGAGAGAGCCGACTTTCAGTCTTGAGTCATGACTGTGGTAGGCCTGTGTAATAGCCTCCTTTACCTCGGGTAGACTTAAGGAGGAGGCCTCCAGGGCTCGGCGTCTTATTTCTATCGGTTTGCTTTCATCATTTAGCACCTTCAGCAGGGCTAAAGTTATCTTGGGGGTATAATCGGAACGAAGTTTTTGGCATTCAGCCAGTAGTGCGAACCTGCCTAGAGCCGTAGCCGCCGCGGCTTGGACCTTTTCGGAATTATCTCGGGTAAGCAGCTTAATTAACGGTTCAATCAGCGCTGGTTCTTCATTCTCCCATAGCCCCTCAATTGCCAGACACCGCACTTCAGCATTCTTATCCTCAAGGCAGCCTTTGAAAATGCTATTAAAATTAAGTTCAACGTTATCTTCAGCAAGCTCAACCAGCCGCTGCATAATCTGACGTTGCCGTTTGGGCTCAATTTTTATCCAGGCTTTCTCAACAAGCCTTAGCTCGTCAGAGTTCAAGTTTGATAGATCGGCGAGTTTTGAATTAAGCAGCGGCTCACCACTGTTAACCAGGTTTAGAATGGCTTCTTTAGCTGGTGTCAGCATCAACATCTCCGGCTTATTCTTCCTCTTCTTCCTCCTCCTCACTTTCCCAGATAGGTGTTGTGAAGTAGTCAATGTATTCGCCCATCGCTTGGGCGGCTACCTGTTTCATTCTTTCTTTGGTTTCTCGAGCTAACTGGGCTAACTCACTTAAGTCAACACTAATACCTAATATCTTGGTCAGAAATTCCAGTATTGCCAGAGCCGCCATCGGGTTCTGCATTCTGGTGGTATAAACAGGTACTTCACCCAGAAGGCAGATACCACCGATGTCCCTCTCTTTAGCAACACCGAGTAAGAGCCCGTTAAGCCCGGCAATTTGAAGGTCGCTCTTCTGTATTAAGTTGTACCTGGCTAAATCTTGAGCTACCTCTTCGTTGGTGGCGACTCCCCAGACTCGGGGTAGTTCGGTATGGTGAATTCTGGTCAGAGCGGCGGCACAGGTATATACCCGGCTTACTCCGAACTTGAGTCCAATATCAAGAACACAATTAGCCAGCTCATAACCCTTGGAACTTGGCTGGTCATCACCGATAAATACGATCAAGTCCTCATCTCCGGCTATGTTTTTCCAGTAGTAGAACCGGCTCTGCGGAAAATTTGGGGCTTCAACGATGCTATCTTTAGCCATTACCCCAATTGGGTCAAAAAAGTAGGGGGCGTTTATTTCCGCCAGTTGTTTAAAATCGAGCTTTCTTAAGAGATAAGTAGCAACGATGACGGCTACATTACTGATGCCGGGCCAGACCGCCAGCATATTCGGCGAGTTAAGTTTTGGCCTAGAATAGAGCTTGACTAGTCCTTTCATTTCTACCCCGCTTTAAGTTATTTGCTAGCCACTGCTAGACTGGGGCAATAAAGAGACGGTGTTTTGATATGGCTGCCTACCCATCTGGTGTCACTGCCAATGGCTACAATCTGGTTAAGAACCTCGTAGATATTTCCTGAAATCATGGTATCTTTTACCCTGCCTACTATTTTACCACTTTCTACCTTATAGCCAAGCAGGACATTGCCGCTAAAAGCGCCGCTCAAGATATTGCCTTGTCCGGCTCCCATAACTTGTTCAATCACCAGCCCCTCCTTTATATCACTGACCATCTCATTAAAACTTGTATCACCAGCCTCAATTACAAAGGCACTCGGTGCTGGGGCGGGTAAGCCACCACCGCTCCTGCTGGCGCTGGCTGTGCTCTGAGTATTGGCTAAGGCGGCGGTTTGCAGGTCATAAAGAAAGCTCATTATCTTACCTTCCTGGATTAAGGGAGTTTGTTTACTTGGCACACCCTCATCATCAAAGGGACGGCTTTCAGGGCGATAAGCTATGGTTGGGTCATCCCATAGATTTAACTTGCTGCTGAAAACTTGATGAGTGAGTCTGCCGATTAAGGGTGAAGCCCCCTGCAAGACTAGTTTACCGTTAAAGGCTGCCATTAGCGGTGTCATTATAGCACTGGTAACCCCTCTTGGAGTAAAGATTACCGGCAGATTTTTAGACGGTAGTGAAGCGTGAGTTTTAGCCAGATCAAGCTGCCTGGTTACCCTTTCAGCCACTTCTTTTGATTTGGTTATCGGGTGGCAGGAGCTTACACCGTCGCCAACAAAAAGCATGTCAGTATCACGGATAAGAGTGCCACTGATACCTAAATCGAAGGTGCTTATATGATAAGCCGACTCACTGCCTTCAGAATTGATGATTCGGACTGAGGTTACTGCTTTACTTGCTTCGGCGTCACATATGATGTCAGGGGTGTGTTCGGTGACGGTGGCGATAAGTTCTTCGCCAAGTCTGATCATCTCGCCTGTGGTTACGGAATCTATGTTCGGGTCAAAGACGTCAATTTGAGGAGAGGTGGTCTGGTGAGGGAACCGGAATTTGGCTGGCATGCCAAACTGGGCTGTTTCTACTGCCATTTTAACCAGGCCAGCTCTGTCCTCAAGCCGTGTCGAGACTGCATAACCGATCCTGCCCTGTTTAATGAGGCGTAATGCCACTACAGTAGTTTGCTTGCTCTGAACATGTTTTAAACGATTGGTCTCAAATGCAACCGGCGTTACTTCTGATGAAACCAGGAAAACCTCAGCCGCCTCAGCTATCTTTTTGGCTTGAGCCAGGAGTTCTTCCATCTAGCTGCCTCCAATCAAACAGTGGCGAATCCGGATATGAGGGCTGCCATTTGAAACTGGCAGCGGCGCCTGTTCCCCTTTGCCACAGCCACCACCTTGGTTCATATCAAGGTCATTGCCGATGGCATCGATGTTCTTTAAGGTAGTAAACACATTCCCGGTGAGCACTACTGGTCTAATTGGTTCAGCCAGTTTGCCGTTGCGAATCATATAAGCCTCACCGGAGGAGAAGGTGAACATTTCCATACTGGTAGTGCCGCCATACCAGTTTTTGACATAGATTCCTTCTTTAATGCCACTGAGCATGTTATCAAAGGAGATTTTATCTGGTTTGATATAGGTATTGGTCATCCTGACAATTGGCGGGTAGCGATAGTTGACCGCTCGGGCATTACCGGTTGGTTTTTCCTTCATTTTGGCGGCTGTCTCTCGGCAGTGGAGCCGCCCGACCAGCTTGCCTTCGCGAATAAGGTAGGTTTCTGTTGCTGGCACACCCTCATCGTCATATTTATAACTACCCCTGAGCCCACTCAAGGTGGGATTGTCAACAATATTAAGCTCTCTTGAACCAAATTCTTTGCCTAAGGTCATAATCTGGCGTAGAGGGTCATTCTCGTAGATAAAATCAGACTCAGATAGGTGACCGAAGGCTTCGTGGACGAAGACCCCAGCCAATATGGGGTCCAGGATGACAGTATATTCACCACCTTTCACCTGTGGTGCCTTAAGGAGGGCTACGGCGTGCTTTGCCATATCTTTTATTTGTTGATGTAGACCAGTTATTGCCTGAAAGTCTCCCCGGCTGCCAATGCTTAGGCCTGCCTGCTGGACATTATTACCCTCAGTGGCGATAGCGCTCAGGCGCAGGGTAATATCGGCTCTTTCCTGTTCGATGTAGCTGCCCTCAGAGTTTAAAAAGACGGTTTTTTTATGACCATCCCCATAAGTGATAATCGAGCTTTGAAGCTTTGGTGTGCTCCAGATTATTTCATTATATTCATCAAGTAGTCTCTTTTTTTGAACCAGGGGTATGCTTACAGGGTTTTTGTCTATTCCGCGACAAATATCAACCACCGGTTCAACTTCGGCTAGTTTGCTTTTCTCTTTGCCGACCAGTCTTGCCTGTTTTACTGCCAGTTCAACTTTAGCTCGTAGCTCATCGAAGCTGTTAAAGCTGACAAATCCCCAGCCGCCTTTGACCAGGGCTCTAACATTGCCGCCAGCAGAGCTACTCTTGCCAATAGACTCAAGCTCCTTGCCCCGATAGGTAATGAGACTGGTCTCGGTCTCTTCCAGGTGAGCTTCAATATAGTCAGCGTCAGATCTTTTTATGGTCTCGGCTAGCTGGAGGGCGATATCGGTAGTAGATGTCATATTAATTACTCCGCTGGCTAGTTTACAAAGATGTTAGGTTGATTGTCAATTCAATAGTACCTCCGCAGCCTTCTATATGTAAATGATAGTTGAGTGGTATAATGAAGTTAAGAGGCCAGCCATGCATGAGGCGTTGCTCTACGAAAAACTATCTGACTTGAGGGTACAATGTCATACCTGCCAGTGGCGTTGCCGAATAAATCCAGATAAATCCGGTGTCTGCCGAATGTACCAGAATAAAGATGGCACACTTTATAACCTGAACTATGCTCTGGTCTCATCTGCGGCGGTTGACCCGATTGAAAAAAAACCGCTCTATCATTTCTTCCCCGGTAGCCAGGTCTTTTCGCTTGGTTCCTGGGGTTGTAACTTCCACTGTCGGGATTGTCAGAACTGGGAGATTTCTTGTCCTGAGGGCGACGGCTTGCTTGCCAGCTCACGCCAGATTCAACCTGATGAAGCGATTAGGCTGACCAAGCGCTACCATTGTGCCGGCATTGCCTGGACATACAATGAGCCAGGTGTCTGCTTTGAATATACGCTTGACTCAGCTAAACTGGCCAAGGAGGAAGGCCTCTACACGGTTTATGTAACCAATGGCTATCTTACCACTGAAGCACTGGATGCCATCGGTCCTTACCTTGATGCCTGGCGGGTTGATGTTAAGGGTTTTACCGATACCTTCTATCGTAAACTGGCTGGAATAACTGATTGGCAGGGAATACTTGAGGTTGCCAAACGGGCTAAGACCAGGTGGCAGATGCATGTCGAGGTGGTGACCAATATCATCCCGACCCTAAATGATGATGACCAGCAGCTTGAAGGTATTGCCAGCTGGATAAGAGATGAACTGGGTGAATTGACACCCTGGCATGTAACCAGGTTTTATCCGGCTTATAATATGATAACTTTGCCGCCAACCCCGGTCTTAATCCTGGAGCACGCTTATGAGATTGGCAGGAAAGCCGGACTTAAGTTTGTCTATATCGGTAATGTCCCCGGTCATCAGGATGAAAACACCCTTTGTTATTCATGCGGCAAGAATATCGTGCAAAGATTTGGCTACCAAATCAAGGTAGTTGGTCTTGATGATTCACATTGTAGATTCTGTGGGGCTGAGCTTAATTTCAGGGGTTTAAAGGTAAAGTAAGGGGGGAAGGTGATGATTAGAAAACCAGTGGTTTCGGGACAGTTCTACCCAAGCTCACCTGATGAGCTTAAGGAGATGATTAAGGGGTTGGTCGGTGAGGAAGTAGAGCAGGTTGAAGCCATTGGACTCGTTTCCCCACACGCCGGATATATTTACTCGGGGGCGGTCTCAGGTGCCGCCATATCTAGAGTTAAGTTTAAGGATACTTTTATTATTCTCGGGCCCAATCATACCGGGGCAGGAGCTCCGTTTGCTTTAATGAAGGAAGGTATCTGGGAAACACCCCTGGGCAGGATGGAGATTGACTCCGGCCTGGCGCAGAAGCTCTTGGATGAATCTAACTACCTGACTGATGACTCTCCGGCGCATCAATATGAACACTCGATCGAGGTCCAACTCCCCTTCCTGCAGTATTTCAAGGCGGATATTAAGATAGTGCCGATAATCCTCAGCTATGCCCCCGGGGCTGTTTTTAAGGAAATCGGGAAGAGTATTGCTAGTGCCATTAAAAGGTCGGGCAAAGAAGTCGTTATCATCGCCAGCAGCGATATGACCCATTATGAGCCGCAGGAGTCGGCCGAGAAGAAAGACAAGAGAGCAATTGAGGCGATACTGAATTTAGACGAGGACGAACTCCTCAGGCGAGTTGATGCCCTGGGGATATCAATGTGCGGTTATGCCCCGGTCACAAGCCTCATTTCAGCGGCCAGAGAACTGGGGGCAAAAGGAGCAGAGCTGGTTAAATACCAGACCAGCGGTGATGCCTCAGGCGATTACTCAAGCGTGGTTGGTTATGCCGGGATAATCATCAAGAAGGCTGAAATGCATCCGCTGGTTGAGCTAGCCAGAGAGGCGGTGGAGACCTTTGTCAGGGAAGGCAAGGTCATCCGGGCACCAGGCGAACTTTCTCAAGAGATGAAAGAGAGGGCTGGTATCTTTGTTTCGATTCATAAGTTTGGAGAACTGCGGGGCTGCATCGGCACCTTTGAGCCGACCAGAGCGAATGTCGCCGAAGAGATTATCACTAATGCCATTAGCTCGGCGGCCAGAGACCCGCGTTTTTTGCCGGTAGCTCCCGGTGAACTTAAAGATTTAGAATACAGTGTTGATGTCCTGACCAGGCCGGAACCGGTGAAGAGTAAAGATGAGCTGGAGCCCAAGAAATACGGGGTTATCGTTGAGTCTGGACAGAGGCGCGGCTTACTCTTGCCTGACCTTGAAGGGGTAGACAGCGTTGAATATCAGATTGAAATCTGCCGCCAGAAGGCAGGGATTGCGCCTGATGAGCCAATAAAGTTATACTGCTTTAGGGTGAAGAGGTATAAGTGATAATAATATTCTATCCCTAAAGAAGGTGCATTATGGATTTGTTTGAACACCGATTTGAGGAGCAAAGAAAGCACGAGATTCCCCTAGCCGCCCGGATGAGACCAAAAAGGCTTGAGGACTTTGTTGGGCAGGAACATCTTGTTGGTGAAGGGCGTATCTTAAGAAAAGCGATTGAAAGTGGCCAGCTGCCCTCATTCATTCTGTGGGGACCGCCCGGCAGTGGCAAGACTACCTTGGCTTATATCATTGCCAATGCCACCAATTCGCATTTTAGCCCGGTGAGTGCTGTTAATGCCGGTGTCTCTGACCTGAGGCATATAATCAAGGAAGCCAGGGAGCGCCGTAAACTGTATCAACAAAAGACAATCCTCTTTATTGACGAGATTCATCGTTTCAATAAGGCACAGCAGGATGCAATCCTGCCCTTTGTTGAGGATGGTACGGTAACCTTAATTGGGGCAACCACGGAAAATCCATCCTTTGAGGTCATCTCGGCGCTCCTCTCCCGCTGCCGAATTTTGATGCTGAATCCCCTCTCAGGTGAGGATATCCGTATCATCATCCTCAGGGTATTGAGTGACACGCTTGAGGGTCTGGGCAAGCTCAATGTGGAGCTTGATGACGATGCTATGCTTCATCTAATCATGGTGTCAAATAATGATGCCCGGATAGCCTTAAACGCCCTTGAGACGGCCGCCTTGCTGACACCACCTGATGCTAATGGGAAACGCCCTCTATCGCTTGCCATTATTGAAGATTCTCTCCAGAAGCGGGCGTTACCCCACGATAAATCGGGAGACCAGCATTACGATCTTGTCTCGGCTTATATTAAGTCAATTCGTGGCTCAGACCCGGATGCGGCTCTCTACTGGCTGGCAAGAATGCTTGAGGGGGGAGAAGACCCGCTCTTTATTGTCCGCCGGCTGGTTATCCTCTCAAGCGAGGATGTAGGTCTGGCTGACCCTCAGGCACTGGTAATCGCCACTTCAACTCAGCAAGCAGTTCACTTTGTTGGTCTGCCTGAGGCAAATCTAGCCCTGGCTGAAGCAACAGTCTATTTAGCCACAGCTCCCAAAAGCAACTCTATTTATAAGGCATACTCCTTGGCTCGCCAGGCGGTTGAAAGCGGTCAGCTTGAGCCGGTGCCACTGCACCTGCGTAATCCGGCGACACCGCTGATGAAGCAAATGGGTTACGGCAAGGATTATAAATACGCCCATGACTATCCCGGGCATTTTGTTGAGCAGCAGAATCTACCGACTTCACTTCAAAGCAGGCATTTCTATACCCCGGGTGATCAGGGATACGAGCAAGAAATCAACCTGCGGCTTAAAAACTGGCGGCAGAGGGCAGGGGATTCATCTAAGAGCAGGAAGAAAAAGACAAACCAAGAAGAGTAGGACGAGGCAAAAGCCTCCCTGGATACCTTGACACCCTTACTACCAAAGTTTATACTTAGAAATATCTCGGTCATTGGTTTCAGAGCATTAAATTTAAGATTATCGCCTAGATTCTAGACTAAATATGGGGAGGAAGGTAAGATGCCGATTTTTGTTGGTCTAGGAACAGCAACTGATGAAGGAATAAGAAATCTTGAGGCGATGAAAGTTCGCCATCAGCAGGCGGTAGAGCGAGCCGAGAAGCAGGGGGTCAAAGTTATCGGCAGCTATGCTCTTTTGGGTCACTATGACTACCTGGTTATTCTTGATGCTCCCGATGCCAAAACAGCAGCCTATGTTTTGACCAGGGAGGCGCATGGTGGCAACGTTCGTTACCAGACATTGACCGCCTTCCCGATGGACGAATTTACCGGGTTTGTTCAGGATTAAGTCCAGAAGCTTGTAGTTTTTTCTTACCGAATATGTAAGGAATATTACGCCGCGGGGTGGAGCAGTGGCAGCTCGTCGGGCTCATAACCCGAAGGTCGTTGGTTCGAATCCAACCCCCGCTACCAAGAAAAACAGGGGCACAGGTTTATAATAGCAGTTGAATTTTTAGCTCAAGACTTTATCATCGCCAGCAGCATCTTAAATCCCTTAATTGCTTTCAGGGCGTGCGGCTTATTGGCTGGCATGATGACAATCTCTCCTGTCTTTAAGTGAAGGTTTTTACCGGAAATGATAACCTCAGCCTCACCATCAAGAAGGTAGACCAGAGCGTCAAACGGTGCAGTATGTTCACTCAAACCTTGTCCTTCCGCAAAGGCAAATAGGGTCAAGGTTCCTGTTTCCTTATCAATTATTGCTCGGCTTACTATGGCGCCTTTTTGGTAGTCGACTAAATCGGCTAGATTAAGCACTTTGGCTTGTAACTCGTTGGGGTCCTTTTGCATATTGCTGGGTTTCATACTTTTACACCCCCATTATGATTTTAAATAAGTACTTTATATTAACGTCAGCAATGGCTAGCGTCAACTTTTTGCCTGGGGTTGTGTTGACAAGTCATAAATTTTATGTTAGATTAAGTCAAAGTCAGCAAAGGTGTGTTAATGTCTAAAAATCGATATTATTATTTCTATTGGTTTACTCAGCGCAACCGGGGCGCTTGGGCGGGCATTGGCGTGAAATTCTAGCTAAGTAGCAAAAGGAATTATTAATAAAGGAACCCTCCCAAGCGGGGGGTTCTTCTTTTTTAGACGGAATAAAACAATCAGGAGGTAGAAGGTGATTATAATGAAGACCGGTGCCACTGAAGAACAAATAGCTAGAGTAGTAAGCGAGGTGAAAAAATACGGGCTAAAGGCTGATGTCTCCAGGGGGGTTTTCAAGACGGTGATTGGCATGGTAGGTGACGAGAGGAAAATACCCTTCTCTCATTTTGAAATTCTCCCCGGAGTAAAGGAGGTAATAAGAATTGAAATCCCCTATAAGTTGGTCAGTCGGGAATACAGCCGACATTTTGAAAGTCCATCCAGGCACCGCATAATTAAGGTAAAAAATGTTAAGATAGGTGGCAGTGAACCAGTTTACATTGCTGGACCATGTGCTGTCGAGAGCAGGGAGCAGTTATTTATGATTGCCGAGGGGGTGAAAAAAGCCGGGGCCCATATCCTTAGAGGTGGCATCTTTAAGCCGCGGAGCTCGGTTTACTCCTTCCAGGGGCTCGGGGCTATTGATAGAAAAACGGCCGAAAAGGCTCTTAGGTGGTTGCGTGAAGCGGGAGACGAGTTTGACCTGCCGGTGGTGACTGAAACCAGGGGTGAATTGCATGTTGACTTGGTGGCGGAGTATGTTGACATCATCCAAATAGGAGCCAGGAATATGTATGACCAGGATTTACTCACCCAGGTAGCCAGAAAGAAGAAGCCGGTGCTACTCAAGAGACACTTTGGCGCCGGGGTTGAAGAGTTCCTGTCATTTGCTGAATATATCGCCGCTGAGGGAAACAAAGATATTATTCTATGTGAGAGGGGCATTGTTCCAATCGGCAAAGGCAGGTCGTACACTCGCTACACCCTTGACCTGGGGGCAGTACCGGCGATACAGAAGGAGACCTATCTTCCGATTATCGTTGACCCAAGTCACGGGACTGGCCGTCGTGACCTTATCTACAGTATGAGTTGTGCCGCTATGGCTGCTGGCGCCGATGGCTTGATGCTTGAAGTTCATCATGCCCCAGCAGAAGCCTTGGTTGATGGCCAACAGATGATTACGCCTGATGAACTTAAAAATACCATTGAGACCTGTCAGCGCATCTATAAACTGGTCCAGCTCAAAACGAAAAATGAGGTTACTGGATGAGAAAGGTCAGGGTTAATCTCGGTAAAAATAGTTATGAGATTCATATTGGCTCGGGGATACTCCTAGCTCTCGGGCAGGAGTTAAGAAAATTAGGCTTTGGCGGCAGACTGGTGATTATCACCAATCCCGTTATCCATAAACTGCATGGTGAGACCTTAAGGCAAAATCTCCAAAATGATGGTTTCGATGTAACCGTCCTTGAGGTCCCTGAAGGCGAAGGGCAAAAGTCGCTGGATACGGCGGTAAAGCTCTATAATCAGTTATCTGACTTTCGTGCCGAAAGGACAACACCCATCCTGGCCTTGGGTGGTGGTGTTATCGGGGACCTGGCTGGCTTTGTGGCCGCCACTTACCTTCGAGGCTTGCCACTAGTGCAATTACCAACCACCCTGCTGGCTCAGGTTGACAGTAGTATTGGCGGTAAGGTAGGGTTAGATTACGGTCAGTTAAAAAACAAAATTGGAGCCTTCTATCAGCCAAGATTGGTTGTTACGGACAGCAGGATAATTAGGACCCTTACTCAAAAAGAGTTTAGCGATGGCTTGGCTGAGGTTATCAAGTACGGGGTAATCTGGGATGAGAGGTTTTTTAGCTTTATTGAGGATAACCTTGACAGGATAAAGGCACTTGATGAAGCAACACTGGAGGAGATTATCTTTCGCTCAGCTAGAATTAAAGCTATTGTCGTTGTCAAGGATGAGAAGGATTTTAATTTAAGACATATCTTAAACTTTGGCCACACGGTTGGTCACGGGATTGAGACGGCTTCAGATTTCAGTTTGTCACACGGAGAGGCGGTCGCCATCGGCATGCTGGCTGAGGCAAAAATTTCAAATAAAATGGGTATTCTCAAACAGGTTGAACTAATGAGACTTGAAAATCTTATCCTGAAAGCTGGTCTGCCCACCAAACCGTCAGGGGTTAGTCTGGAACGGGTAATCCAGGCTATCGGGCATGATAAGAAAATCGTTGCCGGTAAGATAAAGTTTGTCCTGCCGAAGTCAATTGGTGAAGTATTTATTACCAGTGAAGTACCTGGTTCTCTCGTAGAGCAGGTTTTGGTTGATTTTAATGAAGAATCCTAGGATTTGTGCTGTTATTGTGGATAAAGATTTAGCCTCGATAAGAGAGGTTGAACCATTGGTTTCATTATACGAGGTTCGGATTGACCTTATCGGTGATGGTTGGTCTGAAGTAATAAATGAGCTTGAAAAGCCTTGGTTGGCCTGCAATCGCCGAGCCGATGAAGGGGGACAATGGCGAAAAAACGAAACAGAAAGAATTCAAGAGCTTTTTAAAGCGCTCGAGCTTGGAGCAAGTATAATTGATGTCGAATTTAAAACCGAAGACATAGAGGGAATTGTCGGCTCAATCAAAAATAAAGCCAGGTGTCTGGTATCATTTCACGACTTAAAGGAAACAGCTTCTCTTGATGGGCTAAAGAAAATAGTAAGACAAGAGCTTGAGGCGGGAGCTGATATCTGCAAGGTGGTTACCACCGCGCAGAGGCTTGAGGATAATTTGCTTCCGCTAAAACTCATTCGTGAATTCCCCAAATCCAGTATAGTTTCCTTTGCCATGGGGCCCTTGGGCTTGGCCAGTCGAATCCTGTTACCACTGGTTGGCGGCGAATTCACCTACGCCGCAATTAAAAAGGGTGGTGAGTCTGCCCCCGGGCAGGTAACGGTGAGGGAGTTAAGCAAAATCTATGAGATGGTGGCCCAATGAAAGCTAGGCGAAACTCAGGAGCATTAAAGCTCTGTGGCATTATCGGGTACCCCTTGGAGTTTACTTTGTCGCCGGCAATGCATAACGCTGCCTTCAAGAGCCTGGGGATTGAATACGTCTATCTGCCCTTTAAGGTGAAAGAGGAGGATTTAAAGAAAGCAATTGAGGGGATGAGAGCCTTAAGTATCAGGGGTCTGAATATCACCATACCCCACAAAGTTGCGGCGCTGGCCCTGCTTGATGAGCTTGACCCGATGGCAGAAAAGATAGGCGCGGTCAATACCATAGTAAATAGTGACGGCATCCTGAAAGGTTATAATACTGACGCTGGCGGTTTTCTAAAAGTCCTGCTTGACAGGGGAGTTGAGCCTCGAGGAAAAAAAATTGTCATGCTTGGAGCCGGGGGTGCGTCGAGGGCTATTTCCTTTATTCTGGCTGAAAAGGGTGCCAGTCTGGTTATCTTAAATCGTGGACTGGGGCGGGCTCAGGAGTTAGTCGGTAACATTAGAGAGATTTTCGGCAGCAAAGCCCTAGCCCTCGGGTTAACTGGGGAAAACTTAACCGAAGCACTTGTTAGGGCTGATATTTTAGTTAATACCGCCAGTGTTGGTATGACTCCTCATGCCGATGAGACTTTAGTTCCGGCTGAGTTATTCAAATCGGGGCTTTTGGTCTATGATATTGTCTACAGTCCCATTAAAACTAGGCTGCTCAAAGATGCTGAAGCCGCTGGGGCTGAGATTATACCTGGGCTTGAGATGCTGGTCTGGCAGGGGGCTTCAGCCTTTAAGCTGTGGACTGGACAGGAAGCCCCGGTTGAGGTGATGCGGCAGGCGGCGCTTAGGGAGCTGGCATGGGATGAAAACTAATATTGCCCTCATCGGTTTCATGGGAGCAGGCAAAACTGAGGTCGGCAAAATCTTGGCCGAAAAACTGGGCAAGCAGTTTGTTGATTTGGACACTCAAATTGAGCAAAGGGTGGGGAAATCAATTGCTCGTATATTCGGCGAGGATGGTGAGATAGCCTTTCGGGAGCTTGAGATTGAAGCCACCAAAGAGATTTCCCAGGATGAGAATCTGGTGATTGCCTGCGGTGGTGGCATCATCCTTAATCAAATCAATATTGAGAGGCTGAGAGGACGGGCAAAAATGATTTACCTGTCGGCACAACCGCATCTTCTCCTGGAGCGAACAGAAGGTAGCGGCGGATTAAGGCCGTTGCTTGGGAAGAGAGGGCAGGCAGCAACAATAGAGGAACTTTTAAAATTTAGAAGACCCTTCTATGAGCGAGCCGCTGACATTAAGGTTGATACCTCAAAACTGGGTGTTGACGCCGTGGTACAAAAAATAATCGCCGCACTTAAAAAAGATGAAAGCTTCAGTTTCTAAAAGCGAGATAAAGGGAAAGGTCGCTGCCCCTTCTTCGAAAAGCTATACTATTCGGGGTCTGATGTGTGCTGCCTTGGCTAGAGGTAAAAGTGAGCTGATACGCCCGCTGGTTTCAGATGATACCGAAGCGGCTCTGAATGTTTTAGGCCAAATAGGGATTCGGGTTCGTAAAAAGAAGGGTTTATGGGAAATTACCGGTGGTAGTTTCCATCAGTCTGAAGGAGGGCTCTTTTGTGGTGATTCAGCGGCAACCTTGAGATTTATGACTGCCATCTGCTCACTGGTTCCAGGCAGGTGTCAGCTGCTGGCTGGGCCATCGCTTTCAAGGCGGCCGGTAGCCCCGTTAATTGAGGCGCTTAAGAAGTTGGGGGTGAATTGCTCATCTGAAGACGGGGTAGCACCGGTAACTGTTGAGGGAAGCAGCCTTGAAGGTGGTGCCACCGAGCTACCTGGCGATATCAGCTCTCAATTTATATCGGCCCTGTTACTGGTATCCCCGCTGGCACGGAAGAGTGTTAAAATCAGGGTAACCACCCCTCCCGGGTCAAAACCATATATCCTGATGACCCTGGATTGCCTTAAGAAATTTGGGGTTAGAGTAGATTGCTCTCTGGACTTGAGGGAATTTGATGTGTCAAAGCAAGCCTATTACCCAGTCCGCTACCGTGTGGAAGGCGATTGGTCATCGGCTTCATATTTCCTGGCCCTGGGGGCGATGGTTGGGGAAGTGGAGATTAGCAACTTGAACCCCGATAGCTTGCAGGGCGACCGGGTGCTATTGAACCTGTTAAAGGATGCCGGTGCCCGGATTAAGGTGGCTGCAAATTCAATTAGGGTGAGTAAATCGAACTTAAACGCCATTAAAGCCGATTTATCCGACTCAATTGATCTGTTGCCAACTTTAGCAGTCCTGGCGGCAGTGGCCAGGGGAGTGAGCGAGTTTAGCGGCATCGAAAAGGCACGGCTTAAAGAATCGAATCGGGTTGCTGCCCTAAGTGAGGGACTCAAAAGTATGGGAATTGAAGTAACTGAAGAAAGAGACAGGCTTTTAATCACCGGTGGTAGGCTTAAAGGCTCAACCATAGATAGCAGAAATGACCACAGGATTGCCATGGCTTTCAGCCTGCTTGGTTTAGTAACTGGAGAGACCCTAATCGATGATGCCGAGTGTGTCTCCAAGACATATCCTGATTTCTGGAACACCCTGAAAAGTATTGGCGGGAAGGTGAAGTTAGATGAGCGATAGTATTGGCAGAAATTTCACGGTAACCAGCTTTGGCGAAAGCCACGGGCGATGCATCGGGGTTGTTATTGATGGCTGCCCGGCCGGGCTGGCCATTACCGAGGAGGATATCCAGAGGGAACTGGATAGAAGGAAACCGAAAACAGACGTAGCTTCAACCAGCCGTGTCGAGGAGGATAAAATAGAAATCCTCTCCGGTATCTTTAATGGCAGAACTGCCGGTGCCCCTATCTGTTTACTGGTCTGGAATAAAGATATTGATTCAAGCCAGTATCAGGAGTTGAGGTTTCTTCTTCGACCAGGACATGCCGACTATACCGCCTATATGAAGTACGGTGGCTTTAATGACGTAAGGGGCGGCGGCAGATTCTCGGGAAGAATAACCGCAGGTTTTGTTATGGCCGGGGCAGTTGCCAGGAAACTACTTGACATAATCGGTATCGAGATTCTGGCTCACACTGTTCAACTTGGAGGTATAAAAGCCCGGGTAAAGACATTTGAGGAAATAAGGGAAAACGTTGAAAAGAATTCACTTCGCTGTGCCGACCTTGAGGCTTTGGATAAAATGACTGAGGCGATTGAGCAAGCCAAAACGGTGGGTGATAGTGTTGGTGGCATAGTTGAAGGCATTGCCCTCAATGTTCCGGTTGGCCTTGGGGAACCGGTTTTTGACACTTTGGACGGGGATCTATCAAAAGCTCTTTTTGCCATCCCGGCAGTCAAAGGAGTTGAGTTCGGGGCCGGCTTTTTGCTGGCGGCAAAACGGGGTTCGGAGAGCAACGACCCCTTCACCATTAAAGATGGTAAAATAGTGACCAGGACTAATAATGCCGGGGGTATACTTGGCGGGATAAGCAGTGGCATGCCGATTGTAGTTAGAGTGGTGGTCAAACCAACCTCATCAATTGCCAGAAGCCAAGAGACGGTTAACATCCAGAGCATGGAGAATACCACTATCGCGGTAATGGGCCGGCATGATGCCAGTATTGTTCCACGAGCCGTACCTGTTGTAGAATCAATGATGGCGCTAACACTTTGTGATTTTGCACTGGGGGCAGGACTGTTACCGAGGGTAATAAAATGAGCCTGGACGAACTGAGAAAGAAGGTTGATGAAACTGATGTCGGGATAGTCAGGCTTATTGCCGAGCGGATGAAACTGGCTGAAGAAATTGGTCGGGAGAAAAGCAAAACGGGTAAGCAGGTTGAAGATAAAAACCGGGAGCAGGAAATTTTAGAAAAGGTCAGAGCCATTGCCCAGACTGAAAACATCAACCCGCAGGATATTGAAGATGTTTATCAGCAAATATTCGGTGTTTCCAAGAAGGTACAGAACGTAGAAGTTGCCTTTCAGGGTGAACTTGGCGCCTACAGTGAGGAGGCGGCCTTCAACTTCTTCGGCACCGCGATTGGGGTAAGGCCCTGCGAGACTGTGGATGAAGTCTTTCGGCTTGTAGAGCAGGATAAGGTGCAATACGGCATAGTTCCGGTTGAGAATTCGCTTGAGGGAAGTATCAGCCGGGTATATGACCTGCTTTTAGAGTCAAATCTCAAAGTGAGTGGTGAGATAGAACTCAGGGTGGTTCATTCCCTTATTGCCAGTCCTGGAGTTAAACTGGAACAAATTAAAAGGATTTATTCCCACCCACAGGCACTTGGGCAGTGCCAGGGCTTCTTAAAACACCTGAAAAGTGAACTTGTTCCCACCTATGATACTGCTGGCAGTGTCAAGATGATTAAGGAAAAAGGGATAAAAGATGGGGCGGCGGTTGCCGGAGCCAGGGCGGCCGAAATCTATGGCATGGACATCATTGCCACCGAAATTGAGGACAATCGGAATAATTTCACCCGGTTCTTTATCCTTTCAAAACAGGACTCGCCACCCTCAGGTAACGACAAGACCTCAATCGTTTTTTCGGTAAAGCATAAGCCGGGGGCATTATTTGAGTTTCTTCAAGAGCTTGCCTCAAGAGGCATTAATTTAACCAAGATTGAGTCCAGGCCAACCAGACAGAAACCCTGGGAGTATAATTTTTATCTTGACTTTGAAGGGCATCAGGGGGATAAGCTGACAGGGGAAGTATTAACGAATTTAGAGAGGAACTCACTCTTTCTCAGGGTTCTGGGTTCTTATCCTAAAGCCAGGTCAGCCAAGGTTCGAGGTTGAAAGTTTGAAGATAGCAATTGTTGGTGGCTACGGCAAGATGGGACGGTGGTTTGCCGGCTTTTTACTCCAAGAAGACTGGGAAGTATTATTAATCGGCAGGGACGAGAGAAAGCTCCTTAAGGCCAGGCGAGAGCTGGGCAATGTTGAAATCTCCTGTAGTTTAGAGACGGTCGAAGGTGCCGACGCTATTATACTTTCCGTACCGATTGATAGCTTTGAAAAGGTGGTAGAAGAACTCAGCCCTCACGTTTCCGCAAATCAAGTTGTCATTGATATTACTTCAATTAAAGAAATCCCCGTAAAGGTAATGCATAAACACCTAAAGGAGGCAACTACCCTGGGTGTGCATCCGATGTTCGGGCCCGGTGCTAAAGGAATTGCCGGGCAGAACTTCGTGCTGACACCCACCAGGGAAGATGAGAGAACCCTGGCTGAGAAAGTTAGACGCTACCTGGAAACCAGAGGCGCCAGAGTAACTACGATAACTCCCAGGGAACATGACCAGATGATGGCTATCGTTCTCGGTCTACCTCACCTGCTGGCGATTGCTTCGGCGGATACTTTGTTAAGCCTTAACAAACTAGGGCAAACCAGGGAGGTTGGTGGCAGTACCTATAAAGTGTTGCTAACACTGGCCGAAAGCGTTATTTCGGAATCCCCTGAGTTCTGTGCTTCACTGCAGATGGGTTTGCCGGTTGCTAAGATTGAAAGTTTGTTTCAGAAGAAGCTGGCTTCCTGGGTGGAGATAGTGGCCAGTAAGGACCGGGAGAAATTTATCCAGCGAATGAACGGATTAAGAAACAGGCTTGAGGAAGTTGAACCTGATCTTGAACAGACTTACCGGAACATGTATAAGCTTATAGAAGGGTCATAGCACAATCTGGAAAACCTTTAATTGGTTGGGTGATTTCCCTCTAATATGACGACGTTGGACAGGATACCCTGGGGAGTGGTAAAATAGCCTAGGGTGAAAGCCTATCTTCCGTAGTCAGCTAATTTAATGCTACTTGCCCCAATTATTTCGAGCGGAGGTAGAACTGCGTGAGTGACCCATCAGCTATTGACTCCAAGTATTGGCCCCACAAGAAGTATTTTGAAGTATATCATCGGTCAATGGAGGACCCCGAAGGATTCTGGGCAGAGGAAGCCCGTAAGCTCCCCTGGTTTAAGACCTGGGATAAAGTTCTGGACTGGAAACCGCCCTTCGCCAAGTGGTTTGTCGGCGGCCAGCTCAATGCTTCTTACATCTGTGTTGACCAGCATGTCAAGACTTGGCGGAAAAGCAAGGTGGCTATCTACTGGGAGGGGGAGCCGGGGGATACCAGGGTTTTGAGCTATTCCACCCTGCATCGTGAAGTGAACCGATTTGCGTCAGTATTAAAGAACATCGGCGTCAAAAAGGGTGACAAGGTAGCCCTCTATCTGCCGATGGTGCCTGAATTGCCGATTTCCATGTTAGCCTGTGGGCGAATCGGGGCTGTTCACACTGTCATCTTCTCCGGGTTCAGTGCTCAATCCCTGGCCAGCAGGATTAACGATATTGGCGCCAAGATCCTGATTACCGCCGACGGCAGTTACCGAAGGGGTAAAATAGTTGACTTAAAAGAGATTGCTGATGAGACGGTTAAGACGACACCGTTGATAGAGAAGGTGCTGGTGGTCAAAAGGGCCGGCAATGAAGTAAACATGAAAGAAGGTAGAGATTTCTGGCTCGATGACTTGCTTGGTGAAGCGGAGTCATATGTGCCACCAGAGGCTATGGAATCAACTGACCCGCTCTATATCCTTTACACTTCGGGGACTACCGGCAAGCCAAAGGGCATTGTCCATAGCACCGGTGGCTATCTTGTTTATAACTATTCCACCTACAAATGGGTCTTTGATATCAAAGAGGAGTCTGTTTACTGGTGCACCGCTGATGTTGGCTGGGTTACTGGTCACAGCTCGATAGTCTATGCGCCCTTAGCACACGGTGCCGCCATAGTTATGTATGAGGGGGCACCGGACTATCCTGGAATAAGCAGGTGGTGGGATATTATCGAAAAGTATGGAGTGACTATTTTCTATACTTCACCCACCGCCATCAGAATGTTTATGCGGTACGGAGAGGATTGGCTTAAAGGGCATAACTTGAGCACCCTTGAGCTTTTGGGCAGTGTTGGTGAAGCTATTAATCCGGAGGCTTGGCTCTGGTATTATCGTAATATTGGCGGTGAGCGTTGCCCGATTGTGGACACCTGGTGGCAAACCGAAACCGGTGGCATTATGATCTCAGCTACCCCGGGTATTGAGCAACTACCTCTCAAACCCGGTTCGGCAGGCTTGCCACTGCCTGGTATTGATGCCATTGTAATAGATGAAAACGCTAAGCCCTCACCGGTCGGTGAGAAGGGGTATCTTGTGATAAATAAGCCCTGGCCAGGAATGCTCCTTACCATCTATGGCAATCCGGAGAGATATATGGAATCTTACTGGCGAAAATTCCCCGGCCGATTTTATACCGGGGATTATGCCATCAGGGATTCTGACGACTACTTCTGGGTATTGGGGAGAGCGGATGAGGTCTTAAAGATAGCCGGGCACCGTATGGGAACGATTGAACTGGAAAATGCCGCCATTTCCCACCCGGCGGTGACTGAAGCAGCCGTGATCGGTAAGGCTGACCCGGTTAAGGGTGAGACTATTGTTACCTTCGTTATCCTGAAGGAAGGTTTTAAACCGTCGCCATCTTTAAAGAACGAGATTAAAAAGCAATATCGGCGTGTCGTTGGGCCAGTTGCCGTCCCTGAAGAGATCTACTTCGTCGACAGGTTGCCCAAAACCAGAAGCGGTAAAATCATGAGAAGAGTGCTTCGGGCGGTAGCCTCCGGCAGTGATATCGGCGATGTAAGCACCCTTGAGGATGAAGCCTCAGTTGGCGAAATCAAAAAGGCTTACGAGGAGTTTAAGAAAAAGGCTATAAAAGATTAGATTATAAGCCCGAAGGTTTTTCTCCAGATAGGCTGGATTAAATAAAACCCAGCCTATTTTTGTTTGACAGAGAGTGCTGATTAAAGCTACCATTAACTGAATTCTTTCTTTTTAAGGATTAGTATGGTACCGGGATTTAGGCGAAACTTTAAACCCCTTGAAATATTAAACGAAGAAGAAGTTGAAGCCATCCATCAGGGTACGCTTGAAGTTCTTGAGCGTACCGGGGTCAGGGTAGAACACGAGCGGGCGCTCAAGCTATTTAGTAAAAATGGCTGTCAGGTTGATTTTGATGCGATGCGGGTTAGAATTCCACCCGACCTCGCCTTAGAGTGCCTTCGTCAAGCCCCAAGCAGCTTCAAAATCAAGGCCAGAGACCCGGAACACGATTTGGAGTTAGGTGGCGACACCGCATACTTTGATACCTTCCCTGGAATGCAGATTTTAAATCTGGATACCTGCCAGACCCGGCCGGCGACCAGAGAGGAGAATGCCAGCGGTGTCATAGTCTTGGATGCACTGGAAAATCTGAGCTGTATTGGTGCCTATACACCGTATTTCAACATAGAAGGAATACCGCCGGCGATGGCGATACCGGAGAGCCTGGCTGCCAAAATAAAAAACTCAAGCAAGGCACTGGTTAACACCGGTTATCAGCTGGACTGCGAGGTATTCAACATCGAAATGGCCAAGGCGGTTGGGACTGAGATTGGAGGTCTCTTTATGGCTTCGCCGCCGATGGCATTTAGTCGTGATGCCGTGGAATGTGCCTTCAGGTTTGTTGAGGCCGGATTCCCGGTTCACATCAGTGGTGGTGTTCTCATGGGTGCTACTGCCCCAGCCACACTTGCCGGGGCGACGATAGTAAACAACGTTCAAGCGATAACCGCAGTAGTGCTGACACAGCTGATTAAGCCGGGGACAAGGGTACTCTCAGGTGACTTTTCCTTCGCTCAGGAAATGCGAAACGGAGCACCAGCCTTTGGTTCAATTGAAGGCTCTCTCCACATGGTGGTGTTTAATCAGATCTGGCGCCGGTACGGTATTCCCACGGCAACTGCTATCACCGGACCGGTTAGCTCGAAGAGAATCGACTTTCAAGCCGGTTATGAAAAGGCAATGAGCGCTTTGCTGGCGGTTCTTTCCGGTTCCAATTTAATCAAGATGCACGGTTGTGTTTATGGTCAACTGGCCTGGCATCCGGTGCAGGCAATTCTTGATGATGATATTGCCGGTATGGCAGGACGTTTCGTCGAGGGAGCTGCAGTGAGTAGCGACACCCTGGCGGTGGAACTGATTAAAGCGGTTGGTCCAATCCCAGGGATGTATCTGGATAAAGAACATACCCGGAAGTGGTGGCGAAAAGAGCAGTTCTTACCCAAAACCGCTGATCGGTTGACTTATCCCGAATGGCTTGAAAAAGGGGGAAAGAGCACTCTTGATTATGCCAAAGATAGAATGGAGGAGATACTGGCTACCCACAAGCCAGCACCCTTAACATCGAAGCAAGACGGCGAAATAGAGAGAATTCTGGCCAAAGCCAGGGATTATTATAAGACCAAGGGTGTCCTTTGAGATTTATAGGAGAGCAATACTGGGAGGTTAGTCTGTGGAAACCAAACTTTTAGGGCAAAAGACGGAAGTAGTAATTAGCGATGAACAACCGACGGTACTAATCGGTGAGCGTATTAATCCGACAGGTAAAAAGGAACTGGCAGCGGCTCTAACCGGCGGCGACTTGGGAGTCGTAAAAAGGGAAGCCCAGGCTCAGGTTGAAGCCGGAGCCGATGTTCTTGATGTCAATGTTGGTGTTGCCGGGCTGGATGAAGTAAAGTTGCTCCCCCAGGCGGTGCGGATGATTGTGGAAACAGTTGATGTGCCACTTTGTCTTGACAGTGCCAATCCTAAAGCCCTGGAGGCAGCGCTGAAGGTATGCCCGGGTAAAGCACTGATAAACTCGGTTACCGCTGAAAAACACTCGCTTGAGGCGATTTTACCTCTGGTTAAAGAATATCAGGCGGCGGTTATTGGTTTAGTCATGGATGATGACGGTATCCCGAACGATTCGGAGAAGCGTCTCCTGATCGCCAGTAAGATTGTGGAACGCGTCGGGGCGATT
>SDBU01001893.1_pt1 | contig 28835 bp, 28 predicted proteins | sample 2277071 | NCBI WGS metagenome assembly SDBU01 (sample SAMN10397929, study PRJNA504765) | marine sediment metagenome | isolation source: marine sediment core GS08_GC12, 126 cmbsf | place: Arctic Ocean: Gakkel Ridge, Loki's castle | collected 2008 | reverse complement strand
TTCCTCGTCCTCGTCCTCGTCCTTGCCCCCTCCCCCTTCCTCGTCCTCTTCCTTTCCCTCGACCAGGCTTGATTGGTTTCCATCTCCTTCGCCTGGGCCCCCACCATTGCCACCACCACCATGGATACCAATAAGTATATCCATCAACGTAGTAAGGTACGTACTGGTAAGTGTCAGCTTCATCACATTGTTTATCACATAAACTATTATCGTAAAGTCCTGAAGATACCCATACGTCTTCCTCATCTTGCATTTGAACATCTCCACAGTACCAATTACCTGCGTCGTCCTGGTAACAAGAATAGCCAGGACACAGTTTTTCTGCAACACTTCTTTTGTCTTTATGAATATATCCTCCTGGTCGAAATACGACATTCCATTGCTGAATATCATCGTTCCATACACAGTCCCATCCATCTTGTGTCTCGTCTGTATTTAAGTCAGACTCACTTAATACAAATCCTTCACAGCTCGCTTCACATGTGTCCTTTGATATATAATCGCCGGAGAATTCCCATTTACATTCTTTTCCGTCGCATTTCCAGTGCTTAGCTCCAAATACAAAGACAATCACTAGAGCGGCTATAATAAATATAATTGCAAGTATGATAATCGTTACCATAGCCTTATTGTTATCGGTTAGAGCCATATATCTTCTTTTATTATCAACTAATAATTTTTTTTGGGATTTAGAATATTTGTGACAAATTGCCAAAAATAAAACTGAATTTAGTTTAAAGATCCGTACACTGAAATTAGGAAATACCTAATCAACAAAATGACAAGCACTGAAACCTGCCACACGTGTCAGAACTGCAAGAAGAATAACAAGAATGCTGATTCCACGGTCGTCGATCTTATTTATATTCTTGACGAATCTGGAAGTATGGATAGTATGGGGAAAGAACCTATTCAAGGAGTAAATGATTTTGTCCAGGAACAAAAAGAGGCGCTGGACGACGGGGCTACATTCACACTGATTAAGTTTAATAATAAGGTTCGATATGTATATGACGATGTGCCCTTGAGCGATGTACCAGTATTTTCAGAAAAGGAATACCGACCCAGTGGTCCAACGGCTTTGCTCGACGCCATTGGCACAGCGATTAATACGAAAAAGGCCAAAAAGAGGAATAGGAATGTAGCTGTGGTTATTATGACCGACGGACAAGAGAATGCCAGTCAGACATATAGGAGCAGAACACAGATTAAGGGAATGGTCGAGAAAGTGGAAAAGGAGCTGAACTGGAAATTTGTCTATCAGGCCGCAAATCAGGATGCCTTCGAGAATGGACAAAGGATGGGTATTACAAACTGCACCGGTTATGACTACACACCAAAAGCTTATCAATGTGTAACTCATACAACAAGCGCCGCAGTGTCAGCCTACCGGATTGATTGTTCTGCTCCGACTGGGGCGACTCCACAAACGATAAATCTGCCAGTGCAGACTGCATCATCACCCTTTACTCAGACGACTGGCGGAGCAACTGCTCCTCCGCGATTTGGATCACGACGACAATCTGCACCGTGTGTACGAATCCCAGTAAAATCCGGTAGCGACAGCGACTAGGTAGTAAGGATATATTTTCAATTCAATTCGAAATTAAAGAAGAAGAGAAGGTATCGGACAATATAAACCCGGATCCGGGTTTATATTCCTATTTTACTTACTACTTAACTCGTCCACTCTAGCATTCTAGACTTTAGAAATTTGTTAGTTTCCCTAAAACATCCTGAACCTATGAATGCTGGAATATTTCTAAACCCGCGATTGGCACTAAATGGAGATGGGTGAGAAGTTTTAATGATTTTATGGTTACCCTCATCCAGAAGGTAAGAATAGGCGTGTGCCTTAGATCCCCATAAGAGCCACACGACGTTCATACTCCTTTTTGCAATATATTCGACTATCTTTTCCGAGAAATCGTACCAGACATGCGTATGAGAGTCCGCATCGCCCTTTTCTACTGTCAAAGCGGTATTGATGAGAAATACGTTTTTTGCCCAAGGTTTAAGATTCCCGTCTCGAGTTACTTCATACCCCTCGTCCTCGAGTTCTTTGTATATATTCCTCAGAGAGGGGTTGAGAGCGCCTCCTTTACGAACATCGAAACAAAGACCGGTTGCGTTTGGGAGACCGGTCTTAAGGTTACATACAAAATATGGATCTTGCCCCATAATAACGGCTCTAATATTTTTTAGGGGTGTAGAATAAAAAGCTCTAAAAACATTGTGTATCTCAGGATAAACTATTATCTTTTCGGGAAGAGAGGAGATATGGTCGGAGATCTTCTTTATTTCCTTTTTGACATCTTCTCTCATAAAGAAATCCTTCCAACTTCGAGGATAATTGCTCTCCGTATACGTAAAATCGTAAAGAGATAGTGAATGCCATTCACAAGGCTCATCAAGGAACTTAATTTCTTCTGGATTTTCCATTATCTTTCTTTTCTGTTTTGTTTTTGTTGTCAATTCATTTTTATATTTTCTGAGGGCTTTCGAGGGGAGATACTAATTTTGTCCAAGAAGGGGTGCAGCTAGGCAATAATATCGGTAAGTGAAGTTTGCGTCGACTGGTACCCAAAACTTAAACATGCGAAATACTGTAGCGCTGCAAACTAAAGGTTTTTTTGAATGTCTTCTGTGTTTGCATCGCCACACTAACATGGGATGGTCCATATATGTCTCCCATTCCTCTTGAAATGACGAATTGAGTGATCGCCAGTTGTATAAACAACCACATAGAGAGTACAGTATGTCATCTTCGCCGCATTTATATCGACGCGTGTATTCCCTGTTAATCTCTTTGTTTTTCCTCATCCATTCCTCCCAAGTCATTTATTTTATATTTTCTGAATCTTTAAAAACGTACTATATAAAAGAATATGCCTAACGGAAAAAATAAAAAACTCACTTTGGCGCTTTTCTGGATATCTATCGTCCTTTTATTAGCGGTTGTTGGACTCGCCATTTGGGGATTGGTTATGGCTGGCCGGAGAGAATCTTTTAAGCCTTTGAATAAAATAATACAATTTAAATGCGGGAACGAAGGCTCTTGCACTTCGATTCGACCATGCTGTTGTAATTTAGGGAAAGATGGAAAAGATTCATATTGCACGGTACAGGACGACCCGACGGGATGCTCTAATGATGGGGGTTCGCTTATCTGTATGACAGAATCTCCTAACTAAACGAATAGATTTTGCAGAAGAAGAGAAAAGTGTAAAAATGTGTAAAACTATAAAATACAGAAAATAATGCGTTAATAATAAATGCCTAACGGAAACAGCAAAGCAAAACAAGCAACCGTTGCTCTATTTTGGATTTCTCTGGTACTCTTAGCAATTGTCGTCGGCCTCAGCATTTGGGCCATCGTGGTATGCGCAAGATCAAAAGAGGGTTTTGATGGAGCTGCGGTAAGGGCTGGACCAACGCCTGCGCCACTTGAACAGGATGTTGCCTGCGCAAATTTATACTTGTAAAAAGATAGGGGATCATTACGTTTGCACTTAGAGATTTTTAATCCTAATAGGATTAAAAACGGTTTATTCTGGCTTTAGCAAATCTCTTGAGATAAAATTGAAGCTTATAACTCTATACGATTTTTGGATCTTTCGTTATGCGCGCACAGAACATACTATCAAGGAATCTTGCCTCTATCCTTAAACCCCTCTGTTTCCCCAAAAAGATTCAGCTATACCTAGTACAAGGAATGCTTGTGTACACACCTGCGGCGGCGGCGGCATCAGCGATGCCTGGTCGTTTCCGTTCCTCGAATATCGGTGGCCCCCTACGGGCTCTTCCCACTTTGCGATAAATCCGATAACAATTTCCTTTCCACTCGTGAATAGTCAAGTGATTTTTTCCTGGCTCAAACAAAACCACCGGAGAACCGGGTTGCGACGGTTTTTTCCCAAAGAATTGGATCCCTCTCCATATATAGCCCTTGTTGTTTGGGAAATCCCGTAGATTTTTACGAATATGCGCGGGGGGTGTAGTTCTATCAAAATGCCTCTGATAACTATTCATCATTCGCTGTTTTCTCCAGTAGTCCCTTCTATCCTCGCGATCACTCTCCCTCTTATCGGTCAACGCCTTTTGCGTTTTACGCTTAGCATCCCTTTTGCGTTGAAACTTTTCCTCTTCCTTTTTTCGCAAATCCAGAGAACTCGATTTCACAGTTTGTACATTTCTCCTAATCATGTCGTCCAACTGACCAGATTGAATCAATTCGAGTTCCTGCCGAAGAGCTGCGATCTTCCCTTTGATTTCTGCGATCTTCGCTTTCCTTTTTTCAATCTGCGTTTTTGCATATCTCTCTTTAGCTTCCTCGGTTGTAACATCGTGATCCGTATTGTAATGATGAAGATTTTGAATCGCTCTTTCCTCGGTCGCGATATGCTTTTCCCATTCTTGAATCTCCCTCAAAATATTCTTTCTCCGCGAGGCTTTCGCTTCGGAAAATTCCCGCAAAGATTTTTGCTCCATATTTCCCTGAGAGGATTTAGATTTTGTGCTTGCCATTTTTGTTATGATTCGTAAGTTGTCTATCTTATTCAGAAAAGAGTTTTCATAATTCAATTTTATGTTATATTCATTTGTTCTATTTCTGCCTTCATATCTGGATAGAATGTAAAGAGGATTTGCCTAGATCCCTCACTACCATACACGTCCCATAATCCGGTCAATAGCGTAGAGGTAAACAGGGAATCTCCAATTTTTGCTAATTCGTTCAAATCTTTAATAAGTTGGAGTTCCTTTTCCCCGGGAAATTCTCTATTATTTTCGTCGGTGAGATCTTTTGTATTATAAGCTTGATAGATATTTTGAGATATAGTCTTCATCATCTCACAGTCATAATTATCCACTATTTTCGTAATTTGCTTTGTTGTTTCGTTCGAATGACGAATGGAAATAAAGATCAAGTTCGTGAGCATCCTTTCCATTGGGTTTTTTGCCGTTGTGTAGAGGGGAGAACCATCTTTCCAAACCTTTTTGAAGACCTCTCGTGTGGACGAACCACACACTCCCGCAAGATTAATAAAGAAAAAGTCCTGAATATCCAAATTCTTCATATCCGTTACAATTTCTGAAATCTTCTCTAAAATTTTGAATTCGTTAGGAGTGGGGAAATACGTTTCAGAATGTTTTATGTCCAATTTCCTTTTTATTCGAAAACATCTGTACGCATAACCGGTTTCTCTGAGAACCGTTATAAAGGGTTGCACGAGTTCGCTATTGTCCGAATTCTCGATTATAAAACAGCACATATTTGCAACTAACTGTTCGAAGGGAGTAGGATCTGTAATGACAGTTTCGGGAGTTTCTGATTGCGTTTCCATAATTTTTTCTTTCTTTTATCGGATACTCGCAAAAAATCATTTTTCATTGGGAAAAATTGTAAACTACCAGAGTCCCACCTGAGAAGGTGTTTGACAATAATATAGGCTACATAAGCACAATCGTCAGGAAGGTCGGATAGAATTTCGCTTAAAGATTCCTCTTCAAGTAAATAAAATGGGAGGTCCAGGAATAGCCGACGGCGTCGTCTATAATTGCTTTAACAACTTTCACCCGTGCGTGTTCATAGTAAAAGGCAAGAAATATACCTCAAGCGAACAGTACTATCAGGCGCACAAATTTAGGGAAGAGGAGTGGAGAGATAGGATTCGAGCGGAAACTAGTCCTAATTTAGTATGGCAGCTTGGGCAATCGCGTAAGCATACTCTTATTCCGGACTTTGAAAACCAAAAGTATCAAATTATGTACGCGGCTAATTACCATAAGTTTTTCAACAACCCAGAGCTGATGGATGCGCTTCTTTCCACGCAAAACGAGGAGATTATTTTCCATAAGTCTATTTCATACTGGAACAAGGCAAATGGGCAGATCCTAATGACTCTTAGAAGCGAATTTAGAAAAATGAAGGAATTGGATTTACGTTAGACCCTTTTTTATTTTCTTACCCTTGCAATCGTCCCACCACGCAATAGAACTAAGAGTTCTGGATTCATTCTATCGCAATTTCCATATCTGAACACATAAGATAATGCCGTAAGACTTCTTCCGAGATAGTTTCTCCCTACTACACCCGTTCCTCCATCTCCTCCATCTCCCCACATCTTGTCTCTTTTTGTATGTTCTACCAACAAGGTATTGTTTGGAATATTTTTCAGAGCATCGTAAAGTTCGGGATATTGATGAAACTTGTGAGCCAGAGCTTTGACCATTGTAGCTATGTTTGCCGTTCCCCAATCGTTTCGCATTCTTACTCCAAGATCTTTATACTCATCTACTAAATCGTTGACCAATCTATCGTCCGTTCTTTTGTTAAGTTTCCATTTCTTTCCCCACCGCAAATCCTTTTTTTGTCTTCCTAGCATCTTGGTTTTCATAGGACTATCAGCCTCTCGGATCAAATCTGAATATTCTATGGAGATAGGGGTGGCATTAGGTCCTCTGAATTTCATAGCTTGGAAATATGCTTCGGTGTTTCTCCAAACCTCTCCGTCTATGACTAAACCATTTTTTAGCGGATAGAAATTAGAAGCCCATCCGTACTCCTTTTTGGGATCGTAAAATAGAATTCGTGAAACTGTCCCCATATTTGTAATAACAAATGAATAAAAATGGGAATTCAAATTTTAAGTTTATAGAAAACTTAAAACTTTTCGTGAGAATGCAAAATTATTCAACTTCTTACAAGATTTAAATAGGACTTAAAAAAAGATATTTTTTTACCACAGCTAGCGCACTTCGTCATTTTTAGTGGTTAGGCTAACTCTTAAGATCAAAAATTATACCCGGTTGGGCTAGGAGTTTTCCATTTTCATCCGCTTGATCGTTGTCTGCTCGTCGTCCGAGGGTTCGCCCGAACCCTCAGGTGATCCTCGCTTGAGAGTAGGCGCCTCTATCTTCATAAGATCGCTTCCTAACTTAGTTAGGAATGCTTGTTTCATATCTTCAGGATAATGGGGGTTGTCATAGTTTTCAATATTTTCCTTAATTTGTTTGATGATTATCTCAGGATTATCCAAGTCCTTTAAGAACTTATTATAATATCCCTCCCCCGTTTTTTTTACGAGAAAAATAATTTCGTTAGGCCGTAAGGATCGACTCACACGCATGTGGATAAGTTTGTATTCTTCTCCAGAGCTTGTAACTTTCAAACCGCGTACAATCTCGGGTGGCATCGCGGCCCTACTGGCAGCTTCAATAAACGTTTCCTTACTGGCATCTTCTTCGTGTTCAGGACATGCCATGAGAAGTCCATATTGGCCATTATTAATAAGTGTTTTATACCCAATCTCAGTGCCTGTGCCACAGAAAGCACAGGCAAGTGTTATACCTCCAAAACGGAAATAATGCTTTGGCGAATATTTACGGGAAAGTTCAAGAATAGTACTCATTGGAGTAGTTTTGGTAGTTAAGGCGAGTGTTGAATCTTATCTGTAATCCTATTTTTATGTCTTTAAGCCATAAAAATCAGCCTGGTTTCAGGGGGAAATAAAAATGAAATGATAATCTAACTTCAGAAAATAAATGAAAATGGTTCCAGTACTAGTAAAAGCTCAAACAAGTTATTGCGACGGGTGTCGAAAAAATCACGAAAGTGAAGACTTTACCGTGTGCGACGGGTGTCAAGGAAGTGCCTGTCGATTTGTGGGAAAATTATATCACAGCGAGCACGACTCAGCTTACAATCGATATTGTATGAAATGTTATCAGTATAATATGTACAGGGTTTGTAAAGATTGTAAGATCACTCATAACAGCAGTCAATTTTTCAAATGTCTCGGGTGCAAAAAAGAAATCTGTACAACCACTATGGGAATTAGGGTTTCAGATTGGCATCAAGGGGGTTGGACGATGAACATCTACTGCAAAGACTGTTACAACGGGGAAGGGAGTACTGAGAATCTACTAGTGTAGATTTACTATTTAAGGTTTTGAAATAATATTATTTCAAAACCACGTTGACATATTTTTTCTTATCGTACGTAATTATAAATATGTCAACGTGGTATTGGATGTTATTCATATTCATGATTCTTACCCTAATTGTCACGCTATATCTAGCTATAGCATTAACTGTTCGCATCTGGCCGTATGCAATCACCGAAGAAGAAAAGAAGAAACTGAAGAAGTAAGTAGATTAGTTTACTTTAGCCACTTACGCAAAAAAATTTTTTTTTGCACCCGCACTTTGGGTTCTCGCTAACTGTGATGCATTGGAACGGTATCGATTTTTTGAGCAAAATAAAAACATATTACCTTCTGCCATGAACCTATACTGTTCAATATCGACAGAATGTTCATGAAGACTGCTCATTTTTTTATTTATTTAAGCCACTTGCGGATGGCGTTGTCGGATACGTTGTATTTTCGACCTAGGGAGCAGTAGCTGTGTGTTTTGAGGAGCTCTTGGAGAGCTTTTTTAGAGGGGCGATCTTTGACTTTGCGCTGAAATTTGTGAACGCAATTCACGCATCTTTTTGCAGATTTTGAAATAATATTTTCGCAATCCATGCATTTCTTTCCGTTTGGATAAGTTCTTTTATGAGGTCTTGGTTTTCTTTTTTGTACAGTCTTCTGAGGCTGTGGAGATTCTTTAGGAGCGATTATTTCGGGGTTTTCTTTCTTCTCATATACTCTAGGGTTATTATCGGCTACTCTGTGACACATTTTGATAAAATCTTCATAATCGTTGTCGCTAAGCGCTTGATTAATTCCCCATGCCACAAAGCGTACATTATCAAGAGTATATCCTTTATTGTTATCAATCCTATCAACCGATGCCTTTTTCCAACCAGATTTACATTTCCATTTTAATTTAACCCCGGATATCGCACATCTCCCTTTTTGCTTTTCCTTCAAAGATAAGATATCATCTTTTGTAAGAGTTGTAATTCCACACTCGGTCCTTCCCCGTCTTGCTCTATGATTCGCAGTCGACTTACAGCATTGTATTAATCTTAAAATATAGGATTCTACTGATCCATCTCTTGGATATCGATTTGCGCAATCTTTGCAAAAACTTGATTTGTAATATCTGCCAGTATTTGCCTTATTGTTGTGAAATTCAGTCAGAGATTTTAGTTCTTCACAATTACCACATTTCAGTTGAATAGCAATCGTTTTAATTTCGGAAGGAAGAAGAGTATCGTTCAATGACAGACTTCTAAGTTGGTCTAAAACCTTGCTAAGTTTTATTTTTCTATTGGTGCAAATAGATCTGCATGAAAAGGAACAAAACTTACGATGCTTAGGAATTTCCTTATCACAAACCAAACAATTTTTCTTAACTACTGTTTTCATTTCTATACTATATAGTATAGAAATCTTTAAATCATTTTTATATTCTAGTCTATAATTACTTTGATAATTCAAAGTAATTCGAAACTGCCCCCCTGGGAATCGAACCCAGATCGTCCGTTTAGAAGACGGAAATTCTTCCGTTAAAATAGGGGGCTAATACTTTTTGAAGTATTAGCACCAAATTTTGCTCCATCCAGGTTCTGCCCCTGGGGCGTAGGCTCATAAGACCTATGTTTTACTATTAAACTAATGGAGCTGATACTACCTTCAAAAAAGTATTAGCACCAATTTTGGATCTTAGGAGATTCGAACTCCTGCACCACGAGGGACTAGATCCTAAATCTAGCGGGACTCGCCAACATCCCAGAAGATCCTAATATCTTGAAAAAGTATTAGGATCAAATGCTCTCATAGGAAAATCGAATTCCTGTCTTCCCGACTTTAGGTGCTCTGACCGGCTGAGCTAATAAGAGCCCATATCAAAAAGATATGGGGCTCTTAAGATTCTGTTCTCACACTCGCTGAAGCCTTTTTATCAAAGGTATGCTAACGGAGTCTCTAGTCTTGACCTGGACTCCCGACAGCTGAGGTAAATATTCTCTACCGCTGCGATAATAAGAATTCCTAGGAACTTATACTTAAAAAATATAAGTTCCCAATTTGGATCCTGGGAGAGTCGAACTCCCGCACCCGAAGGACGGCCCCCTTAAGACCGCGCGATTCGCCAACATCGCAGAGGATCCTAATATCTTCGAAGGTATTAGGACCATATATTATCCTACAGGATTTGAACCTGTGCACCGTCAGGAGGACCTGGACGGACGGCTGGATTCAACCGCGCGTTTGACCAAACTTCGCATAAGGATGGTGAATAACACCCGAAAATACCAGTCCCAAAAATTCCTGAGAATCTCAGGAACGTATACCTTTACGTATACGTTCCAAATTTGGATCTTGTGGGAGTCGAACCCACGCACCCGAAGGAGTAGATCTTGAGTCTACCGGGACTCGCCAACGTCCCAGAAGATCCTCAAACCGAGAGGTTTGAGGATTTTTACTCCCGTCTGGTACTGCCCCAGATGCTCTGGCCTCAAAAACCAGAATGTTACTTTTACACCACGGGAGTTTTTTTGAGGGCTAGGTACAGTTTTTTTTCGCGCTCTACCAACTGAGCTACGCCGACCTGTGCCGACGCCAGGGATCGAACCTGGGACCACGCCTTTAGTAGAGGAATTGTTTTTTTTTGCTGGATGTACCAAATTTTCCCATTTAACATCCGGAACGGTTCTACGGATATGAAATGGAGGGGCTGAGTGCGTTGTTTTTCTTACATTTTGCAGGAAGTTTATAACGTTTTTTGCTGGTTGCACTCGTTTATTTTTTACAGTTTCACACATTTTTTCACACATTTTTCTATACTTACACTATTTTTTCACACATTTCACACATTTTTTCCCATTTTTCTATTTTCAGGTCTGTATGCGTTATTATCATTATAATTAAGAATTTTGCTGGTTGCATACAATCTAGATACAGGTTCTTTCCCCCGGAATTGAACCGGGATAAACGGATTTTGGGTCCGTCATGTTACCAGTTGTTTCGCTGTCTGTACCTATATACCCTACATTTCGGGTATATTATTATATACCCAATCCTTTAAACCACAATTAAACCACAACTTCAACCAGAGTCAACACCCCCGCATTGAATTCTGTACCCTCTTTATTGAAATCTTGCGGGAAGTGTGGAAAAGTCTCCGTGTCCCGATAATCCTTATAGAGCCAATAGTTGGCAAACCAGATTCCCACCATAAAGTAATCGCGAGACAGAAAATCCGGAAAATACTTGCGATGCACCTCCTGGTAGAGCTCCCAAGAGATAATATCAAGATTTTGTTCCGAAATAAGTGCTTCTAGGTCGTTAGCAATTGTCTCAGTCTCTGATTTGAGTGGAAAACTCTTTTTTTGCCAGTCTGTTTTCAGTTTTTGCGATTGGAACTTCATTTCTTTTTTTACAAATCTAAAACAAGGCTAATTCAATTTTATTTTTTACGGTTTATAAACAAAATTCTAAACTAAAAAATGGACAAAAAGAAACGAAAGATTCTCGTGAATAAGATTCAATGCCGGAAGTGTCACCAAATCATCGAAAGTACTTACAGGCACGATTTCAAATGGTGTATGTGCAAGTCGTGCGCAGTGGATGGAGGCCACGACTACCTTAGGAGACTTGGCGGCCCAATGAAGGAAATGAGCGAGTTCGAAGATCTTACCTCCCCCTAATTATTATCCCGTCATCCCGGAAATTCAACGCTCGTCACTTTCGTTTTCGAGTCAGAAATGACCTCTCCCCCTATCGGCACCCATCCGTCGAAATACGGATGCCCTCCCAAATTACTATCCGGATATAGAGTTACCCCTACCCAATTCGCGCCAGGAGTCATGACTAAGTTCTTATTCTTTGTTGAAAGACCGACGGACCCAGATTGCACAGAACACATTTCCTTTCCAAGACCATGAGAACTAGGGGTCTCTGCTGGAATCTTACTATTTCCCGATGTTGGCATCGGACACGAATAATACACAGTGTCTTTTGATCCTTTGGCGATAGTTAATGGATCGCGGCATAACTTATAAGCACCTCCTGTGCACAACTTTCCTGAGCTTGAAGGACAGGTGCTGTCGTTACAACCAGAAGTCCCTCCAGTCCCTCCAGTCCCTTTTTTCGGTCGCAAGACGAAGTATAATCCCACACCTGTCTCAGCTAAAATAATTACGACAAGAATAACAATTACGGCAATAGCAGTCTTACTCAACATTCTTTTACTATTATAACTTAAAAAAATACTCACTTAATTAAAAATAACAAAATGAAAGAAAGTGAAATCAGAGAGATTCTTGATCGGTTTCCTGACATGAATATTGAGCATTTTTTAGAATTAGGGACACATTGTCCCATATGTGACTGTTACGAGGAAATAGGGCATAACATGTATTGTTCACGAATGAGTGAGGGAAAACTTCAGGATTTTAAAGGAGAAATATTTTCTCATATGAATAACTACATTGGGACAAATCACGATGACACGTTCAATATGATTCCAGCAATGGTAAAAAGAATTGACGCGCCCATTTTCTTCTTTTTGAATGTAGAGAAAATCGGAAGCAAGAATAGAGACGGTTTCTTGCCAAATCGGCCGGTCCGCGAAGAATTGGATATCATTCTCAAGAATTACAATCATCCGGGTATATTTTGTCTAACGGATTTCGAATCATGGCCCGAGTATCCCAAATGGACACCTACTATAAGCATCGATATAATTCTCAAGATATTTCAAAAGCACGATAAGAAAATCCTTAGTCATTTCGAGAAAAACAACCACTATATAATTGTGACATCATAACTGGAATATCACAATTTTTCCCGCTATTATTACTTAAATATTCACTCAATAACTAAAAATAACAAAAAAATGGGAGGAAATATCGAAGAAGAAGAAATCAGGGAAATCCTTTCATGGTTTCCAGGAGTAGATATCAAATATTTTCTAGAGACAGGGACTTATAAGGGAGATAGTTCTCGCGCGGCATCAAAAATATTTCACGGAGTGCATACGATCGAAATTCTTGAGAATCTCTACGAGGAAAGCAAAAATAAGGCCCTAGAGATGGGAATCTCCAATATCGTCCACTATCATGGAGATACGATCAAACTACTCCCCGGAATAGTTAAGAACCTACAGGCGCCTACATTTTTCTTTTTGGACGCTCACCAATCTGGCCCTGACACTTCAAATAACGGCAAATGGGTACCTCTCCTGGAGGAATTGGATCTCATCCTAAACGATATCAACTATCCATGCATATTTTGTTTGGATGATGTTAGATTATGGTCTAAGCATTGGGATTGGGCCGGTGTTACTTCAAAGTCTGTTCTAGATGTATTCAAGAAACATAACAAAGAAGTTGCGTTCCATTTTGAAAACAACGATCGATTCATAATCGCCACAACGTAGGTTTTATAGAAAAGATTCTTATATATAAAACATGGTTCTACTTAATGGACAAGAATTTGTTATTTATGGGATGGATAGCCATCAGACCATAATTGAACGTATTGCCGTAATATTGGGAACCCTTCCTAAATATGTAAGCGCTCCCCTCCTTCCCGATCTAACCCAAGAGGACCCTAATCAACTCGATTTCAATATTGTTGCTCAAGATCTTCTCACAAGAATTAGAGACTATAATAATCAGGGAAATGTCAAAAGCAATGTCGGAGATTTTCTGAACCAATTGAGGCAAGAAAATCTTTGGACAAATCTAGACCAATTCGAAATCGCTAGTTTATGGATCACATACAACAATAGACTAACTGAAGCACGTTTTACACTTGCACAAAGATATGCGGACCGTGCTTTCAGTCAGGATCCTCCTATTCCCAAACCCAGGGTTATACAACTCCGGCAGAATTCGGCCAACAAAAGACAAGAAATTCAAAGAGAGATTGAACTATTTCGAACTCGGACAGAAAATATGACAAATATTCTGACCCAACTTGATCGGATACAACCAAAACCATTTACTGGTCTAAAATTAAGTACAATCGTTCGCGAAATAAAAATCCCAAAAGGCGACATTCAGACGTGGATCGTTACGCTTTCCCAGTTGTTTGATCTTATACAACTCCACAAAACAACTCCTTTTGCGAGCTTGGGAACTTTCTACAAAATTTTTCATGATTTCACGTCTCCTCCAGAATGGTCAATTACTATGGATGAGACTATAATCTTGCGCACACTCATGGGTCCTGAAGTTTTTATGGAAGAAACAGATAAAGTAAAGAATAACAATTACTCTGAAGCTCTTATTACTCTTGACGAAGAAAATATTATCTTTCGTCTTCAGGCGATGGTTGGCGAGCAAGGTTATAATTATGTGAGGGACAGAACTTTTTCTGTTTTTGCGAATAATTTGGGTTTAGAGAATATTCCCGAAGGAAATCAAGTCGAAATCAAGGGGATTTTCTATTATCCCCAACAAAAACTTAACAAATATGTTTTGGCCGATCTTATCATGAATGACAGTGTTTTTTCTGGTTTTCTTAGTATTGACGAATCCATAAAAGCCACCAAACAGAAATCTGCCGTCTACGTTTATTATTCAGATCCTGGTAGACCCGACGACGAGATAACAACGGCCAGTATAACAGAAAAGGTGGCCCAGTTCAATGATCCTGTTTTTAGAACCGAATTCAGAGAAATGTTTTCTGTCGGAGAAAAATATCTGCGCGTAAAAATCACGCGAACTAAGAATTTGGAAACTTTGGAAAAATTTCAGGGGGATTTTGGAAAATTTTTGGTAATCTATAATAGTCAGTTTAATAATATTGTGAATATCTACAGGCATTTTGTTCCGAATTTTGGAGTGGAAGAACCTATCGTAATAGCGGGGAGGCAGGAAAGAACATTGGCCGATATAGAGCCGAAACTTTTCATTGCTCTTTATACGAGGCGATGTGGCGATCCGCCCATTATAGTCCCCGAGGACGAGTTGGACGAATATAGGAACAGAGGATATGTAGTGATGGAACCAGACGAGAACGGGAATCTTCCGGATTTCAACTCGCCATTACAAATTATGAAATATCCGATGGGTAGAGAAGGAGAGTACGGCACGCCTAGATACTATGCTTGCGAACATGAAAATAATAAATGGCCCGGGTTACGAAAAAATCGGATGACAAAAAACCAGCATCTTTTTCCTTTTCTTCCATGTTGCTATGAAGTGAATAACTTAACAAAAAGTAATCCTACTTATTATCAAAAATATCTTGAGGGAAGAGTTATAGAAGACGTCAGAGCTGTGCAACCTCATATCATTGGCCCATATAGATTTGCTTCTCATGAGGGTTTTGGACAACTTCCTCCAGATTTAAATACCCTATTCGAGGCACTTGATCCGGAAATGGAATATCTTCGACTCGGGGTACACAATACTAAGAGTAGTTTTTTGGAATGCGTGTTAATAGCGAAAAACATCCCCGAGGAAGATATAAATGCCGCTAGGAATAATCTCGCAGAATTCGAACATCTTAGTGTAGGAAGACAGGAATTATACGATATGGATTCCAGAACTATTAAAGAATTTTTGAGGGATCAGGAACAATACCTAGATCCTAAAATATTTATAAGAATTCTAGAAGTGGTATACGATATTAATATTTTCCTGTTTGCCCGTGACGAATCAAATCCAAACGGAGGAATGATCGTACCGAGACATGTTCAGGGATATTACAAGTACCAAGAGAATAAAGAAATAGTTCTTATTTATGAACATAGAGGAAGTGAGGCGGATGAAACCGGATATCCAAGATGCGAACTTATTGTTCGAAAAATGCCAACCGAAGAATATCCAATATATATTTATCCTCAGGGAAGTTATCCAGAACTTTCCAATATGTTTAGGGACTTGAGTAAATCTTATGTCCTAGATAGAGAATTATTTGACATTATCCTACCCCCACTCGATATTGTTGCACAAGGCATAGACTCTTACGGAAAAACAAGATATCTCAGAGTTAGATTCAGGGATAGGGACATAAATTTATCTTTGTCACCTATTCCACCGTTGAATATCACCGAACTTCCTCTGGAAGAATTCTTGGGAGATGGAGTAGATATGGAAAGAGCCTTAGGGTTTGCAGCCTCCATTGAGATGCCAGTTTTAAGGCAAAGTCTTAATTCTGATCAGACTAAGGTTCAAAATATAACCGGGAGAATAGGGAATGTCTTAATTTCTATAAGGATAGCGGGAAATACCGATCCTCTTGGCGGGGTTCCTCCCGGGAACGACATAGTACCTTCGGCAGAATTTTCAGTAATTAAAAATTTCGACCAAAATAAGAGATTGGCTCGTTATCTTACAGAATATTTCTTGTATCTATTTTCAACATTTCTTGAACAGATATCACTTGAGGACGCGATAGAAAAAGATGAGTTACTGCGAAATTTTCCAGAAACTTTCTCCGGTTTTGTCGATGACTTTATCGAAATTCGAGAAAACTATAATTACGGAGATGTAAAGGAGGAATTCTCGCCCCAGAGTGGTGTTATGAGGGGTGGTAAGCTAGTTCTGAGAAATAATGAAATTCTAAAACGTCTTGCGTATCTCCTACGAGTTAAATTAGTCCGAGAAAAGAATGATATACTTGGGTATTATTTTAAAACTGTGATACCAAATTATTACGTGAATTCTACCGATCTAATCTCTTATCCGGGACAGGTTGTTCTGAAAGGGTTATCTTCGTTAGAAAAGTGGAATTCGGAAAAGAAGTATGATTTCACTTTAGAGAAGAAAGTTTTAGTTGATAGAACCATACCGTATTTCTTCAAGAATCCTTTAGTAGATGCTAGCGTTCATTTGGCACAGAATACCGAATCTATTGCCGTTGCGAAGGATGTTTCTATTACATGGAACAGAGATGGCTACGATATTCTAGGGGTAAGGACAAATAGGGAAGTTGTAAGGGATCTTGGACGAGAACCCGGGGCCGATGCTCAAAGGACCGATATCGGCTATTCACTGTTATCTTATAGGAATTATGCTGATATTACACGGTACAGAGTTAGAGGGGATGTCCCCACTAATATAGAAATACTTGGGTATAAAGTTGATGGAAATCCTAGATTCACATCTCTATTAGTTATTTAGAGAGAGTTGAAAACATCTTAAAAAATAGTGTTATTAGATAAAATGGGATCAGATAATTATGGATCACACTTTAAGTTTTCTTGGAGTATAGGTACTTCACTCATTAGATATGGCATGAGGTCTATTTTTAATGGGTGTATCCCTTGTATTCCCCCAAATTCCCTGGAAAGCAGACAAGATTGTATGGATAAATTGCAAAAAGATGGCGAAAGATCAAGTGAATCTAAAATAACAACTTACGAAAATAGTGATGATTTTGAAACGCCATCTTCTTCGGATATAGAAGAAGAGATACCTATAGAGGATATAGAGGATATAGAGGGTATAGAGGGCGCAGAAAAAGGCAAGCAGAAAATGGTTTATGTGGTAAAGGAAAAAGATGAAACGGAAAATGAAAAAAAAAATCCCGAAAATACGTCGCGCACAACCCAAACCAGTACCCCCGAAGTTACTCCACCGCCTACTCCGCCTACTCCTCCGACGAGTCCTAGTTCTAGTCCTCAGGCTTCTTCTCCGTCTAGTCCATGTACTAATCATGTTCCCAGTTCCCAACAAGGTTCAGCGAGCCCTATTCGTATACGAGAACCTCTCAGCCCCATGAGCACCAGAAGTTCCGATTCCGATTGGGTAGATATTAACGAAGTTAATCGGGAAAACGACGAATAAATTGCAAAAATCATGAGTAGGGATACATAAAAATAAAAATTGTTTTTTAGAGATATAGTTTCTAAAAAACAAATAAAGATGACTGCAAAAAACGGAAAAGGTATTGAATCAAATATTCAGTACGAAGAACTAGACTTGCACGGCGCTGTACTATTAAGGCCGGATACATATGTTGGATGTACATTTTCTCAGCGCGAGGAGGAGTATGTATCCAGTGAAGATTGGAGAATTTCTTTCCGGGATATCTCTTATGTTCCTGGTCTTCTCCGTATTTTTGTAGAAGCGCTAAGCAATGTAATAGATAATAAGTGGAGAGGGGTGCAGAAGGGGGTGCACTCATCAAAGATTAAGGTGAACATAAATCGAGAAACCGGTCAGACAAGGGTGTGGAACGATGGTCTTGCCATTCCGATACAGATCAATGAGAAGTCTGGACTTTACAATCCCGAATTAATCTTCGGACGACTTCTCACCGGTTCTAACTATGATGACAAGGAAAAACGATATACGAGCGGTAGGAATGGGTTAGGTATAAAACTTTTAAATATTTTTTCCATTTGTTTTAGAATTAGAATCTACGATCCTGAATCGGGAAAATTCTACGAACAGGAGTGGAGAGATAACATGACTGTAAAGACTGAACCCAAAATCACTCAGCGTAGTAATCTCAAAACGGGGTATACAGAAGTAACATGGATTCCAGATTTCAAGAAATTTGGAATTACTGGATACAATAAGGATACTATAGAACTTTTCCGGAAACATATCTGCGATATGGCCATGATTACAAATGTACCTACGTTCTATAATGGAGAAAAAGTACCGGTTCGTAATCTTCTCGATTATTCCAAGTTATACAATAGAGAAGGTGTGTCTGAGTCTCTTCAAATCAAAATGGAGAAGTGCCAGGTCGTACTAACTCCTAGTTCTGGTAATAATTACGAAGCGGTATCTTTTGTCAATGGAGTTCACACCAAGGATGGCGGGGTTCACGTACGGGATTGGACAGAAGCTTTATTTAGACCTTTGGTATTGAAATTTAATAAACCCAAAAAGCCTTCCATTAATATCAAAGATATTAAACAGTTTTTTAGGGTCTTTATAAACTGTATCGTTCCAAATCCCCAGTTTGATAGTCAATCTAAAACAAAATTCACAGGTCCAGCAATTAAGACACAGGTGTTGCCTAAACACATCAACGCATTGATGAGGTGGGAGTTTGTCGCTAAGGTCAAAGCAATAATCGAAGGAAAGGAATTATTGTCTCTGAAGAGGGTAGAAAAAACAACAAAACGTTTTCAGAAGATAGAAGGATACGATAGAGCCAATTTGTCGGGAGAGAAAAAGTCTTTGGAATGTACACTTATATTGTGCGAGGGACTTTCTGCAAAGACATACGCAGTTGCTGGCATTGATCAGGGGATAGATTTTGGAACCGGGAGAAAAGTTGGGAGAGATTACTTCGGAATTATGCCTCTCCGTGGAAAAGTTCTAAACGTGCGGAAGGCTAAGGCCGACGATATCTCAAAAAACAAAGAGATTAAAAACATTATCCAGGCTCTTGGGGTAAGAACTGGTATCGACTATACGCAAGACACCAATTTCGTGTCACTAAATTATGGAAGGGTTATGATATTGGCCGATGCGGATGTGGACGGGATTCATATTCAGGCTTTAATATTCAATGTTTTTCATCATTTATACCCGACTCTTCTTGAAAGAGATGATTTTATGGTTTCGATGCAGACCCCTATTGTACGAGTAGTAATGGATGGGAGAGATATCCCTTTGTATAGCGAACAGGAATATCACGAGTTTATGGGAAAACACAAGAATAGGAAATACACTGTAAAATATTATAAGGGGTTGGGGACATCAGAAGATCATGAAATCGAGGAAACCTTTGGAAAGAGAGTGATAGAATACCATAAGGACGAAAATGCGGACAAAAATATGAATAAGGTGTTTCATAGTAAATTCGCAGACAAAAGGAAGGAGTGGATAGCGGGATACAGACCGGGAACAATAGCTATCGCCCAAGACAAGAGAAACGAACGACTTATCAGAATGGATTATACAGACTTCATAGACACAGAATTAATCAAGTTTAGTGTTGCCGATTGCGAACGGAGTATTCCTCATATAATTGATGGGTTAAAATGTAGTCAGAGAAAGGTTTTGTATGCCTGTATTCTCAAGAATCTAAAATATTCTGGGGGAACCATAAAAGTAGCGCAACTCGCAGGTTTTGTTGCAGAAAAAACAAACTACCATCATGGTGAACAGTGTCTATGGGATACTATCACACATATGGGGCAAGAATTCCCCGGAAGCAATAACATTCCCTTGCTCTATAGAGGAGGGCAATTTGGGAGCCGTCTCAGTCTAGGAAAGGATGCAGCTAGTGCTCGCTATATTTTTACCAAACTCGACAAACTCACACGACTTATTTTCCGCCCGGAAGATGATGTACTTCTAGAACGAGTCATTGATGACGGAGAGAAGGTTGAACCTAGGTTCTATGTTCCTATCATACCTATGCTTCTAGTTAATGGCATTCAAGCAGCAATAGGAACAGGGTGGTCTTGTTCGTTGCCATGTTTCAATCCGCTTGATCTTATTGGTTGTGTAAAAGAATGGATGAATTGTGATGGGAAAGCATTTGAGGAACAAGATGGCGTGAAGATATCATATCTCCCCGAAATCGTTCCTTGGTATAGAGGATTCACCGGACCTATAGAGAAGATAGGTCCCACTAAGTTTTTAACATCTGGGAGAGTAACTCAAGATAGAAAAGGTAAATCGAGTTATTTAGTGGTGGACGAACTTCCTGTGGGATTATCAACCGACAAATTCAAGGAATCCTTGGAGGATATGATAGAAAATAAAGCTCTTAAATCTATCAAGAATCAGTCTAATAAAAAGAAAGTGAGATTTATTATTTACGAGTCAGATTCTGGTATCAAATGTAGTATATCTACTCTAAAACTTACAACGGTTCTCCATACCTCTAATATGGTAATGTTCACTGAGAATGGACAATTGAGGAAATTCAAGACTTTAGATGAAATAATAGATGAGTTTTGTAAGGTAAGATATAAGTATTATGGTCTTAGAAAGAAGTATATCCTTGAAGCGGAAGCATTGAAACTAAAGATTTTGAATAGTAAGGTTAAGTTTCTTGGGGAGATTATGGACGATACTTTGGTGATTAGACGACGAGATGTGGGGAGCGTTGTCAGGGAAATGGAAGAAAAGAGATATTATAAAAAGGGAGGAGAGAATGAAGAGGAAGGTAATTACACCTATCTGCTTAATCTACCGATTACCAGTTTCACAAAGGAGAAACTTGAAAAACTGAAAAAGGAAATAGATGAGACAAAAAGAGCCATAGCTCAGATCAAAAAACAGACCGAGAAGGAAATGTGGCTTAGGGATTTAGATGAACTAGAAAAGCAGTATCCAAAGTTCTTAAGGGATATTGAAAAAGGCCCTGTAAAGAAAAATGAATAAGTTTTGTATATTGGAATATAGTAAGGATATCCTGACATGGATCTTTCACGAAAAAAATTGAAAAAAAGACGATATTATTTATAGTTACAAATAATATCATAAAATGTATCAACTTACTTCCACAACTCGACTGACCGATCTCAGTAACAAGGATCTTAGCGCGTTGAATATCGCTCTTTCCCAGGCTCATTTGAGCGCTTTCAGTTCCTCTTTGCGCCTTGGGGCTTGTATTCAAACAAAAGGGCAGAGTTTTTTACGGGTTTAACCAGTTCCGCAACCGCACAGGAGGTGTCATATACTACAGTCTTCATGCTGAGATGGACGCCCTCTTCAAGTATATCAAGAGAGAAAACCGGGGAGCAAATTTCAAGACCAAGAATAGGGGGCATAAAGGGTATAATAAAAACCCCATCAAGGGGTCCACAATATATGTGGTGAGATTGATGAGGGACTGCAGAGGTTGCGTTGCGCACCTACCTGTACGTATGGGATGTTCTAAGCCATGTGAGAGATGTCAAAGCTTCCTAAAGTCTTGGAATGTCCGTACGATAAAGTATACAGACATCATAGACGGAATCGGCGTTCTCTGTGAAATGAAAATAACATGACAGTAAAGAAAATCGCCAGAAAAGAAATATCTAGTCTTTCACTTGGCTTTTTATCCCCAGTTTTTTCATTAGCTCAATCTGTTTCATAATCGCTACCGCTTGCAAATGATTTTTCGCCGAGTTTGTGATGGGTTTTTGGGCTTTCATTCTTTCTTCGTATTTCTTAATATCGTCTTCAGTTTTGAGTTGTTTTATCTTTTTTTCCTTATGGTATATACCCTTCGCATTAGGCTTTGGCGATGGCGTTCCTTCTTCGAATCGTGTTTGCTTTTCCGTCATTTTAATAATATGGAAGACATATTATTAAGCTACAAAGATTGTGGGGTTTTTTTTACGTAACTCCCATCCAGGAAGTTCTGAAACTTCGCTTGACACCTGGTTGATTGATATCTGCGAGAGAGTGACACCCTTTACAATCTTGTAACCCAGAGCAGGTAGGGTTAACTGGGGCACCGCACGGGGTACAAGCTCCGCCAACTTGACCAGATGCACAATCCTTTAAACAAGTTTGTTGGTCTTTAAACAAAGCTGAGAGAGAACTGCAGCAAGAACAGCCCCCGTTCGTTTGGCATGGATTAAATCCGCATGACATTTTCTTTATTATACCGATAGAAAAAACTTTTGTAATATTATAAAGATGTCATATCGTCATTGTAAAGGTTGTTCTAAAATAAAAATCTCAATAGAATGTAAAGATGGTATATCGTTGTAAAAAATGCAATAGAATCACCAATAATGGAAAGGATATTAAGGAGTCGTTTTGTGCCGTTTGCCTTCTCCCTATAGCAGCCCTCGCAGCAGCTGGAACCGCCGCCGGGGCCGCAGCAACTCCGCAGGAAAAAGAAAAACAGCGCAAGATAAGATTGGGGATTATCTGGGGTAGCGTAGGTTTAACGATCCTTTCTATCCTAATTTTCGTTTATTTCAAATGGATCAGAAAGAAGAAGTGCAAATCGTGCGTTTCATCTCCTCAAAAATCTTCTTTTAGATTTTTGCCGAGAATACCGGCAGCGAGACGAGGAGGTTGCGGATGCTGATAATCAATTTTATTTCACTTATGAGAACGTGGGTCGGTCGATATCTTTAAAAAATCCCGCCAATCCCCAAAAGCCTGCATGCCATCGCCCCAAACATAAGTGAAGGAAGAGAATTTATTTTTTATCTCTCCTCGGTTCAATCTGGCTATAATACCGTTCGAATTGTCACTCTCGGGTCCGAAATAGGTATTTGAGAACCCTATAAAATGCAGTTTATTTTTCATTCCATCTAAAAAGATAGAATCGGGATCGTGCGCCGAGATTATGAGTGTATCCGCATCCGACAACATCTCTTTCAAAATCCCATAATGATCTGGGATCGCGGTGTTTGTATAGTATTTAACCTCCTGTCTTCCGTTTGAGTATATTCTTAGATTCCTTTTTACGCTCCGAAGTTCCATCCCGATTTTTTCCATGTTACGTTCTAGATTAGGGATAAATCTCGGCCGCGAAAACCCGTCGTAGCCGTTGGACATAATGTTGCCAAAAAGCTTTGTTCCGAACTCACTATTGGGTTGCCCATCGATATAAATAAATTCTGCGATATTCTCTAGGCGATGGACTGGCTCGACATCGGTTCCCGCGCCTATGTAAATTGCCTTCATGGTTTTTTGTTCTATTTTTAGGAAATTGGATTCAGGATTTTAAAAAGCTATGTCTTGTTGTAATAGTTACAACTATTACAACTTAGTAGATCTTACAACAATTTTAAAATAATGTTTGAATAAGATAAATGGCAAAACCCAAGCTTGGAAAACTTGCTCAAGAGCAGAAGAAACGTGCCCAAGAGAAGGAAAAGGTGAGAAAGAATAAACTCAAAGAGTTCAAGAAGAAACTTGATCGCCCCAAGCCTCGACAGATTCCTAAAACTAAGAGGGGGCTTGAATATTATAATAAAGAAGAAACTGCACGACGCACCTTTCTACAAGCTCTTAGAGATGCGCGGCGCGATCAAATGTCTGAGATAATTCAACAATTTGTTGAGATGAGTGTACCTAAAACGGTTAAACCGGAAAGAGGATATTTTCACAATTTATCATATTTAACTCCAAACCAGATTAGAGAATACACCGAGGATACATTGGATAGAGATTTGGATCCCATAGCTGCCTTGGACAATTACTTACATAAACCGACAGTTACGGCCGGAGTTCTAAGAGAAATGGAACGAGTAGGAGGATCTGAACAAGAATTTTTCCGAGAAGAGAATGCGAGAAGAAGGTTACTCCATCGATTAAAAGATATGAGAGGCGATGATATGTTTCCAATAGTAGCTGCTTTTAGAGATCAAGGAGGTCCTGATAGGGCTGGATTTATAGAAGAACTTACTCAACTATCCTCTCATCGGATTAGGGCTTTTGCACGTTATGCTGAGCAAAATCCATCGGTCAGTACTTTGGAAGCTCTAGCCACTTTTAAAACGATTCCACGAGGGGCGGCTCTTGAAGAAGAGGAGGAAGAGGAAGAGGAAGAGGAAGAAATTCTCCCGGTACTAGAACCAGGTCCATTTATGGGGCCTCAGCGACGTCCTGGGGACCTGATGTTACCCGGAGAGGCCATACGTCCTCGAGGACCATCAATACGATCATATTCCAGAGCTCGTAGACGACCTTCTGCTATAGCACCTAGACGTAGAGAAGAGGATGTACGGGGATATTTGTTTATACAAGTAAATGACCCAAGACATGAAAGGGTTGTCAATTTGGTCCGAAAATCCATTAGAGGAACTTTAGCGACGAGTATTACAGATAGTAACGCTGATCTACCGGGAGGGGAAACTAAATCTTTAACACGTGACAGTCCGTTTATTGTGGAAATGGAAAACATAATCTTTGATCGTATCGCAGAATCAAGAAACGCAACGTTGGCAGGGTATTTTGGCATTGTAGCGGATATTATTTTACCACTACAGGAACAATATCATAACCTAGTTTATAGGACAAGAATAAAAGAAGAGTTGTACACTCCTCGGCAATTAGTAAACTTAAGTCTAAAAGACAGATTCCCGGAAATATTCAGAGATGAACGTGTGGGAAGAGAAACAGAATCTATTCTTAGGAAAAGGATTGCATCCGCAAGGAGGAAATTTATTTCTGATCAGGCCGAATATATTTATAGAATGCTTAATCCCGGAGCGCAATTTTTGACACGACCCCAACGAGTAGAACCCATACAACCGTTCCCAGATGTGGGCGATCGGTTGAGTGACTGTGATAATCCTTGGGATCTTCTTGACGAAATTCCTCAAAATATCGTAAAATACTCCGACGGCGGAGAAGTATGGTGTTTCAAACTCTTGGAATTACGAACTCAATTAGGGGAAGGAAATTATATCAATGGTTACACCGGAAACCGGTTTTCTCAGGAATTTATTGACAGAATCATGAAATACGATCCCGAAAGGCTCCAGAGAGTTATGCTTGAGGAAATGGCACCAGAGGAAGAAGAAAGAATGGTGGAACGTCTGGAGGAGGTTATTGAAGGACCCGAACTCGCCCCGGGATTTTTAAATATCTTGTCCAATGCCCTGGAGGTGATGGAAGGAAGGATAGAAGAAGAAATGGGTTTTGGAAGCGCAAGCGGGGAAGAAGAATATGAGGAAGACAGCGAAGAGTCTTCTGACACAACTAGCGATTTTGAATTCGGTGAGTCCGAAAAATCCAATGAGCGTTGCGAACATTGCGGAGATTCGGTAAGTAGATCGCGAGGACAGCGCTCAGTGATTTACAAAGGATCCGAACCTCACGAGATAACTTTCTGTGGATTCGATTGTTTTGAAAAGGCTGATAAATGGCCAAAGAGGAAGGGGAAAAAGTGAGAAAGTGAGTTTTTGTTTATGGCAAGGTCATAAACAAAAAAGAAACTTAAAGAAATAAGGGAATGTTGTATAAATGGAATGGTGCGATGTTAAATATAACGGAGAAATAGTTCCTTACGAAGTCTCAAATCATGGCGATATCCGAAGAAAATCTACTCAAAGAATACTTAAAAAACGATACGATAATAAAGGGTATGTAACATCGCAAATTACAATGAAAGGAAGAATTTCTAGAATGCTAAGAATCCATAGGATTGTGACAGGAGCTTTTCTCGATAATCCGGATAATCTTTTGGATGTAAACCATAAGGACGGTAATCCTGGAAATAACCACGTTGATAATTTAGAATGGTGTACACGAAGTCATAATATGATTCATGCATACAAATTAGGCCGTAAAAAATATATGAGAGAGATAGATCAGTATGATTTGGATGGAAATTTCATAAGAAGATTTTCAGGAGTTTGCGAAGCCAATACGCATTTAGGAGTAAAAAAGTCTCATATCTCAGAATGTGCCGGTGGGAAAATACATACAAATTCTTGTCACGGATTTGTTTGGAAATATGTAAAAAAATTGGAGACAGAACCACCAGACGATGTCCCATATAAAGAATTTGGGATTTATAGAATCTATTCAGATTCTCGGATCTATAGCAATCGTGTAAAGAGGTTTATGAGCACCCAAAAAAATACATACGGATATGAATCAGTGACTCTTCATGTTAATAATAAGCATAAGAGATATTTAGTTCACAGACTTGTGGCCCAGATTTTTTTGGAAAATAATGATCCCACAAAGAAATTTGTTAACCACAAAGACTCAGATATAACTAATAATAATCTCTCAAATCTGGAGTGGGTAACTCCAAAACAAAATTCCCAACACGCATTTGCAAAGGGGCTACTTAGAACCAGGGCTGTTTCTCAGCATGATTTGAAGGGAAATTATATACGTAGCTACAATAGTATAGTAGAGGCTAATGTAGCCATAGGATGGCCAAGAAAGAGTGGAAATATTTATTGCAACTGTAGAGGAAAACAGAAATCGGCATATGGGTTTCTGTGGAAATATAAGGAATAACTATTTCCTTCCATTCTTCCAGTTTCCTCTAAGGGCCGCTTTGGCACACGGACTAAAGAAGATAGAAATGAGGGCGTAGGGAAAAGTAAACATTGCAGCTAAAGTAAAGTGTACAACTCTTTCTGATCCACTTTTTGTGCAATAACGAGCCATCATAATCGAATAGAACAAAACTACCAACTCTAATAAGAAAAAGACTACAGCTATCATCAAGATAAACAACTCGAACCCGGTATTAATCCCTCTACCGATACTTTGTCCAACAGAAACCCCATTGCCGTATAATTCCTTATATTTTTCTCTAACTTTTTGTTGCCTTTTTTTCGCATCATTGTAGGTCTTAGCGGCCTTTGCTAGGAATGACGTAGATATCAACATTTATCTATATTAAACAAAAAAAAATATTCAAGGAAAAGATGAGTAATGCCAAACTAGATTATAATCGGCTAGATAAAAATACAGTTTCTGAATTGAGGTCTGCTGCTAAAGACATGGGAATACCTCGTTATACCACTATGAATAAAGAAATTCTCCTAAGAGAGATCAAGGTGAGATTTAAAAATTATGAAAAATATAAATGCGACGAGAATCTCAATAAATATCAGAGAATAACTCAATTGGGGGACAAGGGTAAGGAAGGGAATGTCTATCTAGTAAAAAGAAATAGAAGCAATCGGGAGTATGCTATGAAAAAATTCGCCTCCAAGAAATCCGGAGCACGTATAGCGCAAGAAGCTAAACTTCAGAAAATGGGTTCTCAAATTGGGATTTCTCCAAAAGTTATAGAGTATGATCCGGATGCTAAATTTATAGTTATGGAAAAATTAGAGAAAAGTTTATTAGACATTCTGAAGTCTCAAAAGAAGTTAAAAATTGAACAACAAAAACGTATCATATCTATATTTCAGTCTTTGGATACTGTAGGAATTTTTCATGGAGATCCTAGTGTTCTCAATTTCTTAACCGACAAAAATGGCAAACTATACATTATAGACTATGGTATGGCCAAGGAAATAGATAGTTCTCTTGTCAAAAAACATGATACAAAGAATCCCAATATGAAATTCATGGTTTTAGGACTTCTCGTTAAACTAAAAGAGCTGTGCCCGGAAGTTCAATACAAATATCTCATGAAGTTCGTGTCTGAGTCCGATAAGGAGAAGTTTGGTCTAGGTCAGAATAAAAATAAGGAGAAGATGATGATATAAACACAAGAGGATTATTATATAACTATAATGACTGATAGGGAACCAAACAACGGCGAAATGACGACTAATAAAAAAGCTTGGTGGGATAAGAAATGGGGTAAAGAACAGTTATGCCCAATTACAGGAGGAAGATTGAGACCTGGCAAAGCAAAAAATGGGAAGAGGTATGTATTTGAGTTGAGTTGCGGTCACCGATTTTACAGAGCGCAACTGGTGAAATGGTTTGAAGTTGGGAATACATGTCCAGTATGTCGAAGGAAAGTTATATTATGGAAAAATATATCAACTAATAGTAAATAATGGGTAAACAGAATACTACAATAACTTTCAGTTTTGTTGCGATAGCTTTTATGGTTCTAGTCTTGCTTGTACTTCTAGGCTTTGTCATATACTTTCTCGTTCGGCAAACTGTCGAAAATTACAAGGAGAAAAAAAAGATTATAGAAAGAGAACAAAGAGAGTTATACTCTCTTCAGCCTGAACCTATAAAAGTGGGCGCGTTCTCATTCCCTAGCGAAAATGTTCGGAATATTATGATGGCAAATGATCTGATTACAGACCAGTTAATGGTGCCTCCTGTCAAATCAAGACAATGGCAAGGAGTATACTGAAAAATATTTTATTCTTCTAAATTGAGTCATAATACAGATGAGTTGTTTATATTACTAATATAAACAAATATTCTATCAACCACCCCATTCATTATCACTGAATGTTGCGAAATGTATTTCCCCGGATTCAGAATTCTTCACAGTTATATTTTTTTCCCCATCCTCCCCACTACCCTTCTCATCCTCCCCACTACCCTTCTCATCCTCCCCACTACCCTTCTCATCCTCCCCACTACCCTTCTCATCCTCCCCACTAC
>SDBU01001892.1_pt1 | contig 28837 bp, 24 predicted proteins | sample 2277071 | NCBI WGS metagenome assembly SDBU01 (sample SAMN10397929, study PRJNA504765) | marine sediment metagenome | isolation source: marine sediment core GS08_GC12, 126 cmbsf | place: Arctic Ocean: Gakkel Ridge, Loki's castle | collected 2008 | reverse complement strand
GGGTATGGAGATGGCAATCAGGAGAACGAAGGGTACGATGACGAGCGACCGCTTGAAAACGTAGGGAAAGGGCAGTTTCGCCAGGAGAATTAAAAGAGCGAGGAGTAAGACGTACAGGGTAAATGTTTGCCACTGAACCACCGGCGTACTGATTACCGCCAGAATAAAGAGCAGAGTGGCGATTAATTTCGTGCGCGGGTCAAGTCGCTGAATGAAGCTATCCCGGCAGCTGTATTCGTCAATATGACTGTGCTTCACCGTATCTACCTCCTCAGGAGAACTGACTAATCAGTTTTCGCTTTCCTCACTCTTAAGAGCCGGGCGAGACCATAGACAGCGCCGAACAGGATGAGCGTGCCACTGAGTCCCGCCAGTGTAGTCGCCAGCGCCTCATTTTCTACGCCGGGAAATACATAGCCAGCGATGAGCTGATAAGGCGGCTTCTGTGCCAGGCCAGAGAATCCCTGGTCCCCGGCTACCCGCTCCAGTCCATCAGGTGACGATGAAGCGAGCGGTGATAAGGAAGCTACCACCAGGCAAATGAACACTGCGATTAGCCACCACCTTTTCTTTGTCATGATCCCCTCTACCTAGATTTTTTGCAGGCGAAGCAGGTCGCTTCTGGTTGCCAGCACAAAGCTAAGCACTGAGGCGGTTATCAGACCTTCACCAATGCCAATCAGGGCGTGCATACCAGCCAGAGCCGGCAGGGCTATCTTAATGGGTGAGGTGCCGGAGACCGCAAGCTCAATGGCGCAAAAAATCGATGCCAGGAACACTGAACTCCAGGCGCCGATAAAGCCGCCAATCATCTGTCCTCTCCTGTTCCTGCCTAAGACGGAAGTGACCAGTGAATAGAGGTAGTAGCCACTGAAAGTGGCGATGATTCCCATGTTAAAAATGTTTGCCCCCAGAGCCAGTAACCCCCCATCCTGGAAAATCAGGCTCTGGGCAATGAGCACGGCACTCATGATAAGCACCGCCGCCCACGGGCCGAGAAGAATCGCGGCTAAGGCGGCACCAATTATATGCCCTGAGGTTCCACCAATTATCGGGAAATTGAGCATTTGAGCCGCAAAAATGAAGGCGGCCAGTACGCCCATTAAAGGCACGTGTTTTTCCCCCAGTTTCTTGTTGGCCACCCTTGTCGCATTACCTATACCACCCGCGGAAATTACAAACGTGGTTGCCAGGGTGCCGGCGTTGAGAAAGCCATCTGGAATATGCATTTTAGAACCCTTTATCGTTTCAACTAAATGCAATTGCAACTAGATGCAGTACCGCTTAGTTAATAGTAACATAAAGTTCGTTTCTTCGCAATAGGTGCGGCGGGGAAGAAGGAAGGATTTTTGGGTGGGGATAGTGCCTGAAAAATCAGGCCGTGATGGGGCTTTTCTGAAATGGCGGAGCCGGTTAGAAGGATGCGGTGCTCATTATATAGGGTGCTATCTCTTCACCTTCCAGCTTCTTTCATCCACAATTGTCTTGTGCTCTTCAGGGATTGTGCCCGATGGCACAAAGTTAATTTTGTCAATCTTGAGACGGCAGGCGCCCTGGAAAGTGGTCTGAAGCTCCCGGCAGAACTTATCCCGGTCAATGGTTTCATCGGCAAGCTCGAGGTTAAAGGTCATTTTATCCTTGTACCCGACGCGGCTCACCACCACCTGAAATTTCGATATCACCGGGAATCTGGCGGCAACTGTCGCCACCTGCCCGGGAGTAAGATACAAAGCTCTCACTTTGAGCGAATCACCTACTCTGCCCAGAACGCCCATCAATCTGGGGGAGGTTCGGCCACAGGGGCAGGGCTCGTTAGCCAGTGATGAGAGGTCTCCGGTCATATATCTAATATTGGGAAAGGCGTTATTACTGAAGGCGGTAACCACCACTGCACCCACTTCACCCGGCTCCAGCTGCTTTCCGGTATCCGGGTCGACTATTTCGATGAATTGCTCCTCCGTCATATGGAAGCCGTTTTTCTGGCTGCACTCACATCCGAAGATGAGGCCGGTGCCTACCCCTATACCGTCTCTTAACGTTATACCGTAGTCCTGCTCGACGCTATTCCTTACCTCGGGAAGTAGCGGCTCACCCCATACCACGGCGCACCGCAGTTTGAACTCCCGATTAAAATCATAGCCTAGCTCCTTTGCCTTCTGCAGCAGGTTCATCAAGAAGGTAGGTGTGCCAACATACCCTTTGATACCTAAATCGCGTATCATATTAACCTGAAGCTCGGTGTTACCGGCACCGGCTATGACCGCTACGATTCCGTTAAGTTCCATAGCCGCTTCGCTACCCGCCCCCGCCGTAAATAGGGTTGGCATAGACAGGATTGCCATGTCGCCTTTTCGCAGGCCGATAGCATGCAATACCTTCCGCGCTCCCCCGGTGCAGGATTCTTGCGAGGCAAGAGGGATGTACATAGGCCCCGGTGAATAAAGGACTTTATACAGACTCTGGACAGGCACGGCCAGAAGCCCGCCAAAAGGCGGATTCGCTTTCTGTAGCTCTATTATGTCGTCCCTGGTGATAAACGGGATGAGGTCCAAATCCCTGGTGGTGCGTATTTGAGAGGGCTTGATTCCTGCCCTGTCCAGCCGGTCCTTTACTGCCGGAGCATTGTCATAGGCAAATTGAACAACCTGCCTTACCTTCTCATTGTAGTAACGCTCCCTTTCCTTAAGGGGCATGGCTTCTTCTGGGCTATATAGTTCATCAGTCATCAACGGGTGCTCCTTGATGCAGTATCAGGATTATTTTACAGTATATATCAAAAGTAAGTACTGGCGCAAAAGATAAAACAATTTGGCTATTGTTGCCTTCTGCGGAACAATTGCGGTCAGAACACAAGCAGAAAAGTTAACACTCCCAGTATCAAAAACAGCACCCCCACAAATTTGCCCATTAAAGTAGCTTTAACGGTATTTGCCAGTATCACGCCAATCTGGGCACCTGATATAACACCGGGCACGGTAAAGACCAGGAGAGAGATGACATCAGCCAGGATAGACACGTCACCCTGTCGAGCCAGGAAGTACGCGTGGAAAAACGAACCGACGGTGGCACTCATGGCCACGAGGAACACTGAGGTGGCTGACGCAGTAGCCACCGGCATCTTCATCTTCTTGAGGAAGGTCAGTTCATTTAGTTCTCCAAGACCGGCAGATATCATACCCACCAGCAATCCCCCCAGAAAACTGGTTCCCTTTGTCATTGGCGTCACTATCCATTCCCCGTCAGTAGCGCTAACTCCCGTGCAGCGAGGGTCTTTAGGCAAGCACTCCTTCCCCTTGAGCAAGAATTGGTAGGCCAGATAAAATAACAGGAGCGCCAGCATAACCTGCAAGGTGAAAGCAGGAATTAGCCTGCCTAATATGACTCCAGCTATGGTTGCTGGAATGGTGAACACGATAATTTGCTTCACGATGGCAAAATTAATCTGTTTCTTACGCCAGTAACCGATTACGCCGCTGGAGAACCCAAAAAACTCAATAGCAAGTCCGGCTCCCACCGCTATGAGAGGGTCCAGCTTCAACACCAGCATAAAAAAGGGGGCAAATAGCACGGCTCCACCGATACCCGCCATCATGGCAATAGTGGCAATGCCGATACCTGCGGGAAACATAAACCAGAGGCCCGGGTCAATCATAATATATTGTCCAATTACAATTTCTATCCATCAACGACAGCCACCGGAAGGAAATGATAATAGTTATTCGTTAATAGCTCACCTATCTCACCTGCATTCAGGTCTGATGTCAACCATCTCAATTGCGTATTTAAGCGTAACCAGGATGAGTTTATGGTTTTTACGGCAGGAGCTTTCTTTTGACCGGGGGTAACCGCTCTTTTACTATTTGCCGCCGGCTGTGTTCTTCCCCTGAATCGCCTGGGTTAGCTCAAGTCCGGTGATGATGACCGCCAGATGAGTGAGAGCCTGCGGAAAGTTGCCCAGGGCCTCTCCGGTTATGGGGTCGGCCATTTCGGAAAAAAGACTGAGGTGATTGCTGTAGCCAAGCACTTTTTGGTACAGGGTTGTGGCTTCTTCCAACCTTCCCAGGCGAAGCAGGTTCCTGATTAGCCAGAAAGAACACCACAGGAACGCTCCCTCTGACCCGCTGAGTCCGTCATCAGTCTCGTCGGGTATATATCGGCGTAAAAGACCATTATAGTCCAGCTCGGCGGCAGTGCGTTCTATAGTTGACATAATACGCTTATCGGAGACAGGCAAGAAGCCGAAGAGAGGCATGAGGAGATTACTGGCATCGAGGGCTTGCGTGTCGTAGTGCTGGGTAAAAGCCTGTCGCTTTGAATTCCACCCCCGGTTTAGAATGTCACGGCGGATGTCCCTGGCTGTTTTGCGCCAGCGCCCGAGATTTTTCCGGTGACCCAGCTTTTCGGCTATCTTGATTCCCCGGTCCACGGCTACCCAGCACATGAGTTTGGAATGCACAAAATGATAGGGGCCACCCCTTACCTCCCAGATACCGCTGTCGGGCAATTGCCATAGTTCGCACGCCGCATTTGCAAAGCTTTCAAGTAGTTGCCAGGCACGGCGGGTGATGCGACCACCAATATTGAGATAGTTGTGGGCAGCCTCAAGTACCTCGCCAAAAACATCCAGCTGACGTTGCCGGTAGGCAGCATTGCCTACTCTTACCGGACGGGAATCACGGTAGCCCTTGAGATGGTCAAGTAGCTGCTCATCAAGAGGGTCCTTAAAATCAATATCATAGAGGATCTGGGTTTTGGTTCCGCACTTGTCACAAACTTTGAGCAGCCATTTCATGAAACCCCTGGCTTCTTCACCGTGCCCCAATTGAGCAAAGGCGTTGATGGTTAGCGAGGCATCGCGAAGCCAGGCATACCGGTAGTCCCAGTTGCGCTCACCGCCGATTTCCTCGGGCAGGGAGGTGGTTGGAGCGGCGATAATGGCTCCGGTGGGTGAATATACCAGCAGGTGCAGCGTCAGGTAAGACCGCACTATGGCCTTTCTCCAGGGGCTGGAACAGATGCAGCCTTCAGCCTGCCGCTGCCAGTAGGCAATGGTCTTCTCCAGCTTACCGGCGGAATTGTAAATAGCGGGAGGCAGGGGCTTCTTACCGCCATAGCGCAGGACGAACTCGGCTTTCTCCCCCTGTTTAAGGGTGAAATGGCTAACTGCCTGAACCTCGTGGATTGTAAGGGGAATCGAAGAGGACAGCGTCAGGATTTCCGTCCCATCCTTTGCGGTAACGCCGTACTTCGATGTGCTCATCAGGGTATCAGCCCGGGCATAGTCCAGTTTCGGTTCAAATACAGCCTGGAGGGCTACCTCACCCTGGGAGCACTCAACCCGGCGGTGGAGCTCAGGCAATCTGACTGGCCTGCCCTGAGAGTTCGGGTAGCAGGGCATGAAATCGGTTACGGTGGCCGTGCCGCCCTTGGTCCGAAAGGTTGTCTGAAGGACGTTTGTGTCTGACACATAAGACTGGTGAGATTCAAACGGCACCGGCGGCACTATTTGAAACCTGCCACCTTTCTCGTCATCGAGTATGGCGGCAAAGACGCTGGGTGAATCGAATCGAGGCAGGCAGCACCAGTCAATGGAGCCGTCGATGCTTACCAGGGCCGCCGACAGCATGTTCCCGATGATTCCATAATCGCTTATAGGTTTATAAGCCACTTTCTGGTTGCCTATTTTATGCTTTCACCGGCCTGATATTTCTCCTGGCTCCTTTACTTTGTCGTCCAACCCTTCTTTCGAAGTTCCCGGCTGATGGTTTCCTTTTGAATCTCGGGGGTCCCGCCGCCAATGACAATGGCCAGTGAGTCTCTGAAATATCTTTGCATTTCACTTTCCATCATGTAACCATGTCCGCCGGCTATCAGCATAGCTTGCTCGGCATTTTTCTTGGCCACATCGCAGGCAAAAAGCTTTGCCATAGCCGCTTCCGCATCACATGGCTTTCCCTGTTCCCGCAGCCAGGCGGCATAATAAAGAAGCAGTCGGGCGGCTTCAACCTCCGTGGCCATCTCGGCTAACTTATGGCTTATCGCTTGAAAGTTGATTATTGGTTGCCCGAATTGTATCCTGTCTCTGGCATAGGATATGGCTTTATCCAGAGCCCCCTGAGCAATACCCACACCGTCGGCGCCAACTTCCAGCCGTTCTACAACCAGGCTGTGCAGCAATTGCTCCCATCCCTTACCAAGTTTATCCGGGCCGCCCAGAATATTTTGCCGGGGAACGCGTACGTCATTAAAGAATATATCGCATGAATTACAGCCCCGGAAGCCTAATTTCTCTAATAGCCGCACCTCTGTTCCCGCAGAATTAGCCTCAATTATGAACAGGGTAAATGCCTCTCGGTTAGGCAGGTCCTTACCCGTTTTAACCAGCGTCAGCCAGTAGTTGGCCCGGTCGGCACCAGAGATATATGTTTTCTGACCATTCAGAATAAACTCGTCATCCCGGGCAATACCCATAGTCTGGCAGGAACCGAGGTCACTGCCGGCATTAGGCTCGGTGAGCGCATAAGAGAATAAAATATTCCCTTTGGCCAGTTGGGGCAGGAATTCTTTCTTTTGCCTTTCATCCCCTAATGCGGCAATATTGGAACCGCCATAGAAGACCGCCATGCAATATATCCAGCTTAAAGCCGGCCATTGCCGTGCTATCTCCTCATATACCAGCAGCGCTCCCATAAGATTAGGACCGTTCCCCCCGTATTCCCGAGGAATCGTCAAGCCGCAAACACCGGTAGCAGCCAGTTTATTGAATATCTCAGCCGGGACCTCGTGTTTTTCATCCCACTCTCGTACCAGTGTATCCGGGCATTCTTTATGCATGAAGTCGCGAGTCATATTCTTAATCGCTCGCTGCTCTTCGCTTAACTCAAAATCCACTAACCCGCCCTCCTGTGCATCATTAGTACATAATCAAAAGCCATTACGTTTTCATCTTGCTGATTGTTCACACGGTACCGGAAAATAACTATCCCGTGACGGGGACCCTTGGTCTCCCGCTTTTCTATTACCTCGGCTTCCACCTTTATGGTGTCCCCTATCCTGACTGGCCTTGGTAACCTCATATTTTCTACCCCAAGCCAGGCAACAATCGAGTCTTCGAAAATCCCGGTCATGCCCACCATGCCAATTGCCATGGCAAAAGTGAGCGGGCCGTGGGCGACTCTGGTACCGAACTCGGTCTTCTTGCCAAACTCTTCGTCCATGTGGAGGGGATAAAAGTCCATGGTTAAGCCGGCCCAGTTTACCAGATGGGCATCGGTCACGGTAATCCCCAGGGTAACTACTTTATCGCCAACGTTAAAATCTTCCCAGCATTTCTTAGCCATAACCTGTCCCCCCAGTACTGCAATCAAGCTGATATTGGCTTAAATTTTGGCAGGGTAATTTCATCCGTTATATCATCAAAGACGACCTCTACTTCCATCTCGCATTTAACCTGCTCCGGCTGGCAACCGACAATGTTGCTCATCAGTTGTACCCCCTCTTCTAATCTGACCACAGCCACAATATAGGGAACTTCCTCCGCAAATTCTGTGGGTACGTAGTTATAGGCTACGGTAAAGGTATAGATTTTCCCCCGTCCCGAGGCTTTTATCCACTTGATATCGGGCGATAGGCAATTGGGACAATACAGCTTGGGATAAAAAATATTGGTTCCACAGTCCCGGCACTGCTGAATTAACAGCTCATGTCTTTTACATCCTTCCCAGAAAGGACGACTCCACGGTAAGGAAGAAGGTAGCGGTTTTTTATACTCTTTCATAAATCCTCCTGTGTTCAGGGATAAATAGCCTAAGGCAACACGTTTCCCAGAATGCCAACGTGGGTATCCATAAAAGTGCCCCCATGCGCCGTGGTTATGGCTATCCTGGCATCCTTTACCTGTCTCTCGCCAGCCTTTCCCATCAACTGGCGCACTGCCTCTACCAGTACGGCAATTCCTCCCCCGGCGGCAGTATGCCCCTGTCCCAGCATTCCCCCGTTGGTTGTCATTGGGAGTTTGCCTCCCGGCCAGGTGTTGCCAGCTAAAACAAATGGCCCGGCCTCACCTCGCGGGCAAAATCCCAGTCCATCCAAAGCAAGCAAAGGAAAGATAGGATAGCCATCGTAGAATTCGGCTATATCCATATCGCCTGGACCCAGTCCGGCCATCTCATAAGCCTTTTTACCTGCCTGAGAGAACCCGTATTCGGCAAGCTGGGTGTTCTGAGACTGAGAATGGTGAAGAGAACAGGCGCCGAATCCCAGGGGATATACCGGGGTTTTACAAACCTCTTTAGCAATGTCGGCAGACGCTACGATAAAAGCCGCCGAGCCATCGCACAGCACATTACCGTCCTTTGCCGTAAGTGGGGAGGCCACCATCTTGGAGCTCACAACCTCCTCGATAGTTACTTCCCGGCGAAGCATGGCATTGGGGTTCAGTGCGGCCCACTTCCTATTTGACACGACTACAGCGGCAAGATGTTCCGGGGTTGCCCCGGTCTCATACATATATCTGGTCGCTGGCAGGCTTCCCGAAGCGGCCATAAAAAAGCCATAGGGTGTTTCCCATTCATTAGGTATGCCAAAAGTGGCGAACAGGTTTATCATTTCCTGGACCGGGGCTGAACCGGTCTTGTCGCCTTGCACGCAGAGCACAACTTTGGCCAGCCCGGCGGTTATCCACCCACAGGCGGTCTTCAGCATTGTTTTGTTGCTTGCCCACCAGGAAAAGACATGTAAATTCTCCGCCGTGGACTGTAGACCGAATGGCTCAATTAAATTAAAAAATATCATGTCGGTATTGAATCTAGGGTCGTAAAACGTCCCGGTAGGCATTACCACGTCAATGTCATCCTTGTTGATACCGGCATCCAGTATGGCCTGCCGACTGCTATCAAGGCAGCTCTGGAGGCAGGGCCGGTCCGGGAATTTACCAGTGGGAACTTCCCCTATCCCGATGATGGCAACTTTACCTATAAACGCACTCATTTACCCTCCTTCATAGCTCCAGTTTCTTTAACTTAGGGACCGTCCATCAAGCTACACCCTGCGGCTGCTCTCGCATTGCCATTCAAGATAACACCCCCCTTTTTGGTTTGTCAAACGGGGAACCATCCCCACAACTAGACCGGGCAATTTCTTATTGTCGCCGATAAGGAAGTATTTGTGGTAGAACTACTGAACACCTTTACCCAGAGCCGCCAGGTCTTGGACCAGCTTGGTATATTCTTTTTCGCTTACCCTGGTAATGCCAGACAGGACCTTGGCTACCCGGCTATACAGGGCAATATCTTCTTTTGCCTCCGAGTAAATGGTCAATCGTTGTGCCATCAGGGAACCCTCGCCGTGGAGGTTGAGCACGTCAATCTCCCAACCAAGGCAGGGATAGTGCTTCAGCGTGTTCAGTATTCGCAACCTGGCCTCAGCTTCCGCATCTGCCTTGCCGCCCAGGTATCTGTCAATGAAACCTCCGGTATCGCTATTCTGCCAATCCCGATAGGTCGGCATTGTATAAATCAGACCGCCACAGAAATCCTCTATTATCTTGGTGCAGTTATGATAGTAGGTAGCATAGAAGTATTTGGCCGCATTAGCCGTTATTGGATTGGGGATAGCCCTGCCTCCGTGCATCACATAATCGATGCACGATGCCCTGGCCAGCGATTTCACAGTGTTGAGGTAGAATATCAGTTCGGTCATTTGCTCTCTGATGTTTGCCGCTCCAGCCACTCCGTTATACTCAGCAACAGTGGCCGCCAGCCCGACCAGTAGCTCAAACCAGGCTATATGATAGGTGCTCGCGGTGTGGCGGTGCAGGTAGGCAAAGTTATAGACTGCCGTGGCCGCATGCTGCCATTCTCCGCAGAGGAAAACCCTTTCCCAGGGGACAAAGACATCATCAAATATGATAAGTGAATCGGTGTGGCCTCTAGCTGGAATATCGAGGGGGAAGTCTGATGCGCTGCGCTGAAAATCAAAGGGATGGGCTATCTGTATTATTCCTTTGGCATTGACTGGTGTGGCGAAGGCAACGGCATAATCGGCATCAGCCTCAGTCAGCCGGCGACAGGGCATGACGATAAGCTCATTCAGGTAGGCTGCTCCCGTAATATGAGCCTTAGCTCCCCGGACCACGATGCCATCTTTGTTCCGGTCAATGATTCTCAAATAATAATCCTGGTGCTTCTGCTTTGGGTCTGCTGGACGCAGGCTCCGGTCACCCTTCACGTCAGTTATAGCGCCAGCCAGGCTCAGGTCATTCTTCTTCAAGTAGTCAAGATAGGCTTCTATCCTCTCGATGTAGTCTTTATTGCCCATGGTATAAGCGGTGACGGCGCAGCCGTTAAAGGAGTCAATCATCTCCCGGGCAAAGGGAGTCGTCATGTAATTCAGCCGGGAGGCAACCAGCATTAGCTCGTGCTGCTTGAGCAAGTCCTCGCCGTTCCTGGGCCAGTAGAAGTACCGGCTGTATGGCTCACCCGTCCCGTCGTCCACCACCGCCAGGTCTCTAAACTCCGGCATCTCGGCCATGGCATAATCAGCGGCGGCGGTCTCTACGGCTATCTTTAGTCGAGGGTGAGTGGTAACATCATCGACCTTCTCCCCATCAAGATAGACCACCCTGCCGTCTCTAAGGCTCTCCTTAAATTCTTCCGGTGTCTTAAGTCCCATTTTTTACCTCCCTTTTATCTTCTTAGTGCGTTTCTCTTTTGTCCCCTTTGCCACTGGACGCCTGATTGAGGCACCAGTTAAACCTGATGATAATCTACTAACCTGCAGGTGGTAAAGCACTGCGTTCAAAAGCTGGTTATTTTCATCATACCTGAAAGAATACTATTGACGCCACCTCTCGCTTGTCAAGTGGGATAGGCCTTTCCCCCAACTGACCCCGTCCCTTTGGGAGCGGCTCCTTCGGGTGTTGGCTCGGGGAGGCTTTGGGAGGTTAACCTGATGGGAGCCAGGACTTCTACCGACCAATCGCTGACAGTTGCCGGCGATTACACGGCATTGACCGCCAGCGAGCGAGTGTGCTATAGTAGCAACATTCTGCGAACCGATGTGGCTGGTTAACACCAGATAGCATTAAAATGGCCGGGAGCGCCCTCAAATTCAGTGGCTAGCCGGGAACCAGACGACAGGTACTGATGCGGGCGGGTTCGTAGATATTTTATTGTAACGGGTGGTTACGGTGACTGTGAAAAAAATGCTCTGGAAACCTTCCGGGAAACAGAAGAACCAGGCGACCATAACCAGGTTTATCAGCTTTGTCAATAAAAAACATAATCTCGAAATTGACGCCTACGATGACCTGTATGACTGGTCGATACAGCAAACGCCTGACTTCTGGGCGGCCATGTGGGAATTTGGCGGGATTGTAGCCTCTCACGGGTATAATGAGGTGGTTGATGACCTGAGCCGGTTCCCCGGGGCGAAATGGTTTAGCGGTGCCAGGCTGAATTTCGCCGAGAACCTCTTGAGATACCGGGATGACCATACCGCCTTTATATTCAGGGGAGAAACTCAGATTTCTGCCCGAATGACATATGCGGAACTTTACGATTCTGTGGCCCGCGTGGCAAAGTCGCTGCGCGAGACAGGGGTTGGTCCCGGAGACCGGGTGGTGGCTTATATGCCCAACATGATGGAAACAGCCATTGCCATGCTGGCGGCCACCGCTATCGGTGCCACCTGGTCTTCCTGCGCCACTGACCTCGGCCCGCAGGCGGTATTGGACCGCTTCGGTCAAATTGAACCAAAGGTTATGTTCACCGTTGATGGCTATTACTATAAGGGAAAAGCCTTTAGTTCCCTCACTCAGGCGAAAGAGATTGCGGATGGGATACCCTCTTTAGAAAAAATCGTGGTAGTGGCTTATAGCCAGGAGAAGCCTGACATCGGTCATATCCCTGACTCTATAATGTGGGATGACTTTCTCGCCAGAGAAGACAAGGTAGAGATTCAATTTGAACAGTTGCCTTTTGAGCATCCGGTATTCATTATGTTTACCTCGGGCACAACCGGTAAGCCAAAGTGTATCGTTCAGGGCGCGGGCGGTGTCCTCATCAATCACCTGAAAGAGCTGATGCTTCAGTCTGACCTGAAGCGGGAGGATACCATACTTTACATAACCACTTGCAGCTGGATGATGTGGAACTGGCTTCTCAGCTCCCTGGCGGTAGGCGCCACTATAGTGCTGTACGACGGTAACCCCACTTATCCTGATAATGGTGCTATGTGGAAGTTAATACAGGACGAAAGGATAACTATTTTCGGTTGTAGCGCAAGTTACATTAGTTTTCTCAAAAGCCAGGGACTCAAGCCCAAAGAGCTTTACGATTTATCATCGCTGCGGGAAATATCCCAGACCGGCTCGGCGCTTTCGGCCGAGGGTTTTGAATACATATATGAAGCGGTGAAAGAAGACCTGCACTTTAATTCTATTTCGGGTGGTACAGATATTAACGGTTGCCTGGCGGCCGGGAGCCCCACTCTTCCTGTCTATGCCGGCGAAGTGCAGGGATCTGCCCTGGGAATGAAGGTGAAGTGTTACGATGAAAAGGGTAATTCAGTATTTGACCAAAAGGGGGAACTTGTCTGTGAGGCACCCTCCCCGTCAATGCCGCTCTATTTCTGGAACGACCCCAATAATGTAAGGTATAGAGAGGCTTATTTTAATGTATACCCAGGCGTATGGCGTCACGGGGACTGCATTATGATTCATAGTGACACCAAGGGGATAACTTTCTTCGGGCGCTCTGATGCTATCTTAAAGCCTTCCGGGGTTCGTATAGGCACTGCCGAAATATATAATCAGGTGGATAAGCTAGAGGAGGTTGCCGATAGCCTGGCTATAGGGCAGGAATGGAAAGGGGACCAGCGTATCATCCTCTTTGTTAAACCGGCTGAGGGACATAGTTTGACCGAGGATTTAACAAGTAAGATTAAGAAGACCCTCCGGGGGAATACTTCCCCGAGGCATGTTCCGGCGCTAATTATTGAAGTGCCGGACATACCCTATACCCTGAACATGAAGAAAGTGGAGAGTGCGGTCACAAATATAATACACGGTAGGCCGGTCTTGAACCGGGATGCTCTGGCTAATCCGGAATCGTTGGATTACTACGCAAGTATTCTCCCCAGGCTGCAATCTTGAGGCTCCAGTTTATATGACCGAAACGTATAAACACAACCGGTAATGAGGAGGCGAAGTGGTTGGCATAACATCTTTTGGCGCGCATATACCCTGGTATCGAATAGACCGCAAGGTTATTTACTCGGCTATGGGGTGGTTAGACCCGGCCACCTATACGGCGGGAGAAAAATCCGTAGCCAATTATGATGAAGATAGTATTACCATGGCGGTGGGTGCCTGTACCGATTGTTTGAACGGAATTAACCGGAGCCGGGTTGACGGGGTGTATTTCGCCAGCGTTTCTTTGCCCTTTAAGGAAAGGCAAAATGCGGAAATCATTGCCACCGCCCTTGACCTTCGCTCTGATATTAGGACCGCTGACTTCACCGGCACTACTAAAGCCGGCACTACGGCATTGCTCTCCGCCGGTGACGCGATTAAGGCGGGGTCAGCCAGGAATATACTGGTCTGCGCTGCTGAGTCGCGTATCGGGAAGCCGGGCAGTCCTCAGGAGGAAGCCTATGGTGACGGTGCCGCCGCTTTTCTTCTGGGAGAGAGTGAGGTGGTTGCCAGTTTACAGGGGTCGTTTTCTGTATCTTACGACTTCATGGACAGGTGGATGACCGACGCCGATAAGTTCGATAGAGCATGGGAGGATAGATGGATCCGGGAAGAGGGATACACCAGGTTTATCCCGGAAGCAATCTCAGGACTGGTAAAGCAGAGCAATCTTGGTGCCGAGAATATTGCCCGGGTAGGCTATCCCTGCCTTTACGTTAGAGAACACTCAGCCATAGCCAAACGTCTTGGGCTTGAACCCGGTCAGGTTCAAACGCACCTGTTCGATACTCTGGGTGACACCGGCTCTGCCTACCCCCTAATATTGCTTGTGACGGCACTTGAAGATGCCCGCCCCGGGGACAATATTATCATTGCCAGTTTTGGCAGCGGGAGTGACGCCCTGTACTTCCAGACTACAGATGGATTAACCGGCCGGCAGGGTAAAAGAAAAGGGGTAAAAAAGCAGCTAACACAGAAGCAAATGCTGTCCAGCTATGAGAAGTATGCTACCTTCCGGAATGTCATCACGGTGGACAGGGGAATCAGGGGGGAGACGGTTCCCTGGCACCAGGCATCGCTGTATTGGAGAAATCGCCGGGAAATTGCCGGCATGGTGGGGAGCCGGTGTAAGGAATGTGGCACTCCGCAATATCCTCCCCAGAGAGTATGCGTGAACCCGGCTTGTAAAGCTATTGATAAGATGGAAGACTACCGGTTCTCGGATAGAAAGGGGCGTGTCTTTACCTATGCCGCAGATAACCTGGCCTTCAGCCTTAATCCCCCGCAAATGTATGCCGTGGTGGATTTTGAGGGGGGAGGGAGATTCTGGTTCGATATTACCGATTGCCAGCCGGATTCACTGGAAGTGGGTATGCCGGTGGAGATGACCTTTCGAAGGAAGTTTGTTGACGAGAGAAGAAGTATTTACAGTTATTGCTGGAAAGCAGTGCCGGTGCGGACATAATCAATATAAAATGGATTGAGGCGTGAAAATGGGAAGTATAAAGAATAAAGTGGCAATTATAGGGATGGGGTGCACCAAGTTTGGTGAGCGCTGGGATGCCAATGCTGAGGACTTAATAGTTGAAGCCTTTAAGGAAGCAATTGAGGATGCCGGAATAGAGCCCAAGGATATTGAGGCAGCCTGGCTGGGTGACCAGCATACGGAAGTTCATTTTGGGGTTAGTGGAATCCCTTTATCTTTTACGTTGAAATTACCGTTCATCCCGGTGACCCACGTGGAGAATATGTGCGCCAGCGGTGCCGAGGCGTTGAGGGGAGCCACTTATGCTGTAGCCTCGGGGGCTTGTGACATCGCTCTGGCGCTCGGTGTGGAGAAGCTCAAGGAGATTGGCTATGGTGGTCTTCCCGATTTTTCTATTGGTGCATTGGGGAAAAAGGATGACCTCGTCAGGCCGAATTGGAGTGCTCCCGGCGCCTTTGCCATGATGGCGATTAAATACTTTAGTCGGTATGGTCTTAGCCGGGAGGAGGGCAAAGAGATGCTGGCCAAGATATCCTCAAAGAGTCATCATTGTGGCGCTATGTCTGAGAAGGCCCATCTTCGCCGGGAGGTGGACGTAGAAACAATATTGAAATCGCCTATCGTTGCCTGGCCATTGGGGTTATACGATTGCTGTGGGGTAAGTGATGGCGCGGCGGCGGCTATCCTCGTCCGCGCGGACATGGCCAAAAATTTCCGGCCTGATCCGATTTATATCAAAGCCATGCAGATAGCGGCAAGTTCCGGAGAGGAGCTAATGTATACCGATTTCGACTGGACCCATGTCGAGTCGAACTATCGTGCCGGCCAGGCGGCCTATGCCGAGGCGGGAATAAAAAACCCGCGCGAAGAAATAAGCATGGCTGAGGTTCACGATTGTTTCTCCATCACCGAAGCGGTAATTATGGAAGACTTGCAGTTCAGTCCACGGGGAAAGGTCAAAGAAGATATTGACGCGGGCCGTTTCAGCTTGGACGGTGAGCAACCCGTCCAGACCGATGGCGGGTTAAAGTGCTTCGGTCATCCTATTGGGGCTACCGGGGTAAGGATGATGTATGAGGAGTATAAGCAGCTTCAGCAAAAGTGCGGGCCGAGGCAGGTAAAGAACCCCAAATTCGGGCTGACTCATAACCTTGGTGGTATTCCGCCGCGCTGCATAGCCAGTGTCTTTATCGCCGGTAATGAACTCTAATGGATTGACCACTTTTTGATGGCTGTAGGGTATATAGCGGACTTGATAGACAGCAGGTATATGTCTAACATAGTGGCAATATTCGGCTCAGGAGGCTTGTAAAGCCTCGGAAAAAGGAGGTAGTAATGGACCCTTTAATGATATCAATGCGGATATTGCATATCGTCTTTGGTTTATTCTGGGTAGGCACCATATTCTACATGGTTCTTATCTTGACGCCTCGGCTCCGTGCCCTGGGTCCTGCCGTACAGGGTCCCGTTATGGGGGCATTGATGCCGGTCCAGGTGCCCTTTATGATAGTCAGCGCTAGTGTTACCGTATTGAGTGGTGTGGTTATCACCCTGGCTATGCGGTGGGGTGCTCTCGGCACATTGTTCGCAACCGGATGGGGCTGGTCTATGATAGTTGGCTTCGTTACCACAGCCGCTGCCGCTGTTATAGGGTTTGGTATCGTTATCCCAACGGGACGCCGTCAAACGGAACTGGCCGGCAGTATACAAGGGCGTCCGCCTACTCCCGAAGAGGGCCAGCAACTGGGGCAGTTCGCTGCCCGAATCGGGACTCTGATGGTCACTAACTTCGTGTTGCTCCTCATCGCCACGGTTACCATGGCCATCGCTCGATTCGTGTAGGCTCCACTCTTTCGTGGTGGTGTACTGGAACGTGGGCGCAAGCTGACTTCTTGAAGGCAGTCCTGGAGGTAGCGAACAAAATGCCGCCGGTTCAGGTGCGTACGGTTAAACGCAGACTTTCCCGGCCGGTTTCACAAATCGAGGCTTAAGGGTAGCCGTAACCTGCGCTCCCAGAAAATAGGTCAGAACCTGGGGGTGGCCACGTGGCCTAGCCCGGGGGTGTCGGCTTACCATTCTTCATGGTTATGCTCTTGGCATCCCTCATTATTATCAAACCGGTTCAGTTGAAATAGGGTGCGGCATAGTATATGCTGGGCGAAAGGAGGTCGGTGATGGTAACGGAACTGTCAGAAGGGGTCTACTGGGTTGGAGTGGTAGACTGGGCGTTGAGACGATTCCACGGTCATGAGTTATCAACACACCGGGGGTCCTCTTACAACGCTTACCTAATCGTAGATGAGAAAGTCGTCCTGGTGGACACGGTGCGGGGACCTTTTCAAGACCAGCTTATCGAAAATATCCGCCAGATAGTCGACCCGTCCAGGATCGACATTATAGTTGCCAATCACGCTGAAAGTGACCATTCAGGGGCTCTACCCGCGGTGATAATGCAGGCACCCAACGCCACCGTCGTCGTCTCGAAACGTGGAGAAGAAAGCGTTCCCGGGCATTTCCATGAACCGTGGAATTTTAAGACGGTACAAACTGGTGACAGGATTAACATCGGCAAGCACGACCTGGTATTTATCGAAGCTCCCATGCTTCACTGGCCGGACAGCATGTTCACGTACCTGACGGGCAGGAATATCCTCATGCCCAACGATGCGTTCGGTCAGCACTATGCGACCGCATTCCGATTCAACGATGAGGTCAACCAGGAAGAGCTGTACGAGGAGGCACTGAAGTACTACGCCAACATCCTGACGCCATTCAGCGGCCTGGTTCTGAAAAAGATTGAAGAGCTACTGGCACTGGGTCTGCCCGTGGACATGATAGCCCCGAGTCACGGCGTTGTCTGGAGACAGGGCCCGCTCCAGATTGTAAAAAAGTATCAGGAGTGGGCGGCGCAAGTGCCGGAGAACACGGCCGTTATTCTGTACGACACGATGTGGGACGGGACTCGGCGGATGGCCGAGGCAATCGGCGATGGTCTGGCCGCTGAAGGGGTTCCCTATCAGATATTTCATATGGCCGTATCGGACAGGAATGATGTCGTCACTGAGATTTTCAAGGCAAAGGCGGTCATCGTGGGTTCACCCACATTCAATCGGGGCGTCTTGCCTACACTCAGCCCGATACTTGAGGAGCTCAAGGGTCTCAGGTTCCAGAATAAGATCGGCGCCGCATTTGGTTCTTATGGCTGGAGTGGAGAAGCGGTCAAGATTATCAGGGAGCACCTGGAAGGCTGCGGTATTCCCGTGGTCGGCGAAGGTATTCTCGCTAAATGGCAGCCAAAGATGGAGGACCTGGCCAGATGCAAGGAGCTTGGGCTTACCGTGGCCAGGTCCATAAAGGCACAGTGACCGCCTTACGATAGCTAACTCACGTCATTACTCCGTGGGCTTCCATCTATCCCCTTCGGACGACAACTCCAATTTGGGGAATCCAAATTTCTCTCTCATATCCATTATCTGCCGTATCATTGTCCCCGGGTTTTTCATCAGTTTCTTGAATTCGTCGCTTGTGTAGATTGCCCTTCGTGGAGCTATTACTTCCTTGGGGTCTACTATGTCTTGAAATATCCTCATTATCATGTAGGAGTCCGGCCCTAGCTCAGGGATGGTACTCATCCAGGGTTCTCCTACATCCACCGTAAACAGACCGGGATATCCCTTCAGCAACAGGGCCATTTGCAGGTATATGAGTGACTGGATCCATGTCATAAGTTCCTTTTCACTGGTGCGTTCCGGGAATTGGTCCAGCTCGGTCATCATCTGATGCCCGCGGTCTCCAATGTAACCGTAGGGGCATTCTCCTGGCATGCGGCTATGATATTCTCCTCGCTCTTCACCAGTGACTCCATACTCTTTACAAAGCTCCCGCCATATCTCCGCAGTGTCCAGTGGTTGCTGAAAAGTGCTATAGGGCGGAAGTATATGGGAGATATAATTGCTGCGGATGGTCCGCATCCCGGTCTCCGTGTTCAGGACGTATTCTACATTCCAGGGTGATACCGCATCCAGCAATTCAGGCTTATATTCCGGTGACCAGAGCTTACCGCCCGTTTCGGCAACTATGTGCCTTAAGACTTTTTCCTCATAGTCTAACTGCTTCTCCGCTGTAATGCCGACCAGGACCATATAGCCGCTGAAGTGGAAGTAGCCCTTTGAGCGCTCATTGGCTTCGGCAATGGTATAGGAACACATCGAGGCATTGAAATCACCGGTCATGTTGATGGCTATGCCTATCCCCGAGCGCGCCAATCGGCGCGTTCCCTCACTCATGGTGGCCAGGTCAGGGTATTCAAACCAGAATATCTTATGTCCGGGATGAGTTGGCGGCCGGTCAAATTTTTTCTCCTTGGCTTCTTCGAAGTAATGCTCAATAGATGGGCGGCCTCTATCCTCGGGGAAGGGTTGCCCGCCTACCCAGGGGTGGAGTTTTAAGGTTATCTCGGTAATTATCCCTCTGCTCCCGCCAAATGAGCCTTTAATTAGCCCCATGAGGTTTGGTCCCGGGAAGTGTTCCGTGAAGGAAACATCATCAGTTCCGCTCACCGCCGACGAGCCAAGTTTCAACACACTGCCGTCGGCTTGAACTACCGTCACGCCGACCGCGTTCCGGGCAAGTCCGGAGTATTTCAAATCTGACTGCCATAACCCGTAGGTTACATACTGTGAGCAGGGCTTGGCAATGGCACCGTGCCAGCCAGAACCACCAAGCCACAATCCCCTTTTGGCGGCCTCGTGATGAATCTTCCCATAGTCAATAAAGGGCTGAACGGTTATCCTCATGTTCTCCTCATCCACCCAGAGTTTATCCATCCGCCTCAGGCTGAGCATTACCGTTCCTGGCACCACGGGTGAGCTCCCCAGTTGCATGTTACTAACGCCGACGATGTGAAATCCATACCGGTTGGCTACCCTGATCACTCCCTGAACCTCTTCCGTGCTGCTAGCCATAACGACGGCGGCGGCCCGCATCCGGGGGTCTCTTTTCAAAACCCTTAGACTGGCCCCGGCATCGTCAGTGTTAACCACATATGTCTCGATAATGGCTCTATCCTCGGTAACCCATTCCTTACCGACAACGCTCCCCAGAGCTCTATAAGCCTCACGGGACAATTTCTGCGGAACTACCTTCTCTCTTGTTGCCATTTTCCTCTCCTTATATCAATGCTCCCTGGATGATTTCGGCGATGTCCTTAATCTTCACTCTGGCACCGGTTGCCTCGACGGCATTCTTAAGGCTGTATTCGCACCAGGGGCAAGCAGTAACCATGGTATCGGCTCCGGTGGTGACCCTCGCCTCTTTAATCCTCTCCTGGGCAGCAAAGGCGGCCTGGTCCGGGTAAGCTTCCAGAAGCCCACCGCCTCCGCCACAGCACCACGTCTGGTCTTTCATCCGGTCCATTTCTCTACACTCCACCCCATTGATGGCGCTGAGCAACTTACGAGGGGTGTCATAGACGCCACATTTTCTCCCCAGGTCGCATGGGTCATGGTAAGTTACCACTTCCCTTGGCAGCTCGCCCAGCTTGATTTTCCCCTCGGCTGTCAGTCGGTCAAATAACTGTACGGTATGAAGGACCTCAAAATTCTGCTCCCCAATCTCGACATATTCATTGACGAAGGTATTGTAGCAGTGGGCGCAGGGGGTCACCAGGGTTTTTATGCCCAGCTCATTAAATGTCTTTATGTTGTCTCGGGCAAACTGCTCAAACATACCCCTCTCCCCCATTAAAAGCTGTATACCCGCGCAACACCTCTCCTCTACTCCCAGGATACCAAAATCAACACCACCAGCTTTCAAAACCCGGGCGATGGATTTAAGGGTGTCCCGAACTTTGGGTTCAAGGGCGTACTGGCAGCCGGTAAACAGCAGGGTGTCAGCCGACTCGCCGGGCAAGGTCTTAATCTTGAAGTCAAGCCCCTCCGTCCACTTTAGTCTCTCCTCCTTTGGCGCATCCAGAGGATTACCATGTCGGGTAGTGCTTTCATAGAACTTCTTGTGTTCGGGAGGGGCGAGTCCCTTGTCCACGGCGCGGGCACGGAGTGCCCTGAATACCTCCAGGGGGCTTTCTTCCATTATCCGAAGGGCATTGATAGTGCACGCCCCGCACATTTCGCAGGAAAAGATAATCTCGGGTAAAAGGTCTGAGTCCTCCCATCCCATCTCCTCCTCGATTAGAGCCCGGGCGATATGCATTCTGCCCTGGGCGGAATAGGTTTCCCACTTGTGTAAAGCGAAGGGAGGACAGATGTCAGAAAACTCATTGCTAACCATGTGCCAACCGAAAACTTCCTTGCACATGTTGCAGCGGTTGCAATGCCAGACCTCATCTCTATAGTCCTCTAGCTCCTTAAATCTTCCCCTTATATATTTTCTCTTTTCCAGGTCATATCTTTCCGCTTCTTTCTTAAGCATCGTCCCTCCTTTAAAAGCATAGTTGTCCCGGACTAAGTATGTTGTTTGGGTCCAGGGACTTCTTCCAGTCTTTTAGTATTCTCACGTAGGTTGGGTTGACTCTGCCGTAGATGATATCAGCGCACGGGCCATAGGGCTTGGCCAGTAATGCCCCTTTATCCGCACAGACCTTATTTGCCTCCAGCCACAGGTTTTTAACCCTTTCCACCTCACCTGGGTTCTCCAAATCGCAATGGAAATCGAACTCAAGGTAACAATTCCGGCCCCTTTCTACCGGTAGCACATATCCACCAATATCACTAAGCGGATACCCGTGCTCCTGGGCCATGGCGAAGACGGCCTCCTCAAATTCGGGGACTTTTTTCAGGGTGGTATAAAAGCTAACCGGATGGAACGAGCCCTTGAAGCGAGCCTTCCTCAGCGCCATCCAGGGGTGGAGTATCAAATCCAGTAAAGTCGCTTCCAGCCCCTCTTCTCCGGCTACAGTTTGGGCTAAGGGCAAGCCCATTTCATTAGACATAGCCCTTAAAACTTCCTCTTCATAGGCAACTTTTTCTTCGGGGAAATACGGGAGTGCGGCAAGATGGATAACCATTGTCCATCTGGGCAGCTTTTGCCGGAGAGAACTGAATCCATTGAGGGCACCCTTCCCGCAGGGGAATCTTTCCGGTACGTCCCAGTCTTCTGTCCTTACCGCAGCCAGGTTGAAATTATTTAGCAGGAAACATTCCAGACCTAGCTCCTTTCTCTGTATTCTGCGGAGGGGTTCTATTGCTTTCTCCAGTGTATCAAAAGGAATGACAAAAACCTTGCTAAACTTGGGTAGCCGGTGTTCCGCTTTTACTACCAGTCCGGTGATTATTCCCAGGCTTCCCTGAGCCGTTTCCCACATCCACGGCCATACATTGGTGGTAAGCTTACCCCCACCTCCAGGAGTGCTCCATTCATGTTCCATGCGTGCCCGCCATTTGCCTATCCTCCAGGTCCATCCTTCGGGCACAACAATCTCAACATCCAGGTAAAGAGAGTTGCCATACTCGAAGCTGGCGCTGGCAAGAGTGGGGTCACCTTCCATGATACTGGTCACGACTGATCTTGAGCTGGGTACGCCTAATGGCATCATAACTCGGAGATTGTGTTTCTCAAGTTCCTCGGCAAGTTGACCATAGGTAACTCCGGGTTCAACAACCGCCCATCCTTCCTTGTCATTGATTTGCTCAACCTTATTCATCCCGGATAAGTCCAGGATAATCCCTCCCTCTTTGGGAATAGCGGCACCTCGTAAATTCATGCCTGAACTTACCGGAACTACCGGTGTCTTGGTGTCATTGGCTGCTTTCAGCACATCTTCAACTTCACGTATAGTTTTGGCGAAAACAGCGTAATCGGGCAGGCACGGTCGGACAAAGCTCTGGTCTTGGCTGTATTTCTCCAGTGTTTGGGGCTCCGTACTAACCCTGTCAGCACCGACAATTGCCTTTAAACGCTCAAGTATAGGTTCGGTCATACGTTTACTCCTTTCCGTACTTTAATGACATCCTTGACTTCACTCATCTTAGGCTGCCCTTTTCTCCCCCTCCGGTTTCTTTTCTTTTGGTCTCACGAAAACCAGGCAGTCCGGGTTCATAATGTCCCTGGGGTCAAACACGTGCTTCATATTCCTCAGCATCACGTTGAAGTTGGGACCGATTGTGGAGCCAAACCAGGCTCCGTGCGGCTCATTTGGTGTCCAGTATCCCGAAGGATTCTTGGGGGTCGACCGGATGACCTCAACCACCAGTGGCAATATAGTGCGGGCATAGTCCAGCTGGTCGCCGTAGAGGTCACGCTCATCAACCCACCAGTACCCACGGTCATAGGCGTAATACCAGGGCCAGGTAGTATTCATGCTGGGGATGGGCTTATCCGCCATTTCCACGATTGACTGCTGGGTTTGGTGTACCTTTACCATATTTTCCAGGGGACCCCGGCCGAAGGCGGTGAGAGCGTAAATACCAAAGCGAGCCCAACGGACAAAGTTACCGCTGCGGAAGCCGTCAAAGTTGTAGTTGTCCATCTTTCGGCGGCGCTCTTCATCCAGGGGCTCACCGTTGTTTTCCTCCATTATTTCCAGCAAGACCTTCTCTTCGTAGTCCAGCTGGCGGGGTGAGAAGCCGGCGTTGATGATATACATCCAGAAATTCTCATAGTAGTTCTCGTCATAGCGTTTGATGGCATTGGCCAGGTGCGGCTCACCGACCATGGCATCCACGGATTTCATGGTTATATTAGCGCCCACTCCAATCCCGGCGTAGCATAAATCATGACCGGCCCGGATGGCGTCTTCAGGGTTGTTAAACCTGAACCAGTAGATACGGTGGTTCCTGGGCACCGGGGGATGAGAATAGACCTTTTCAATGGGCCAGTCACCGCCTACCCAGGTGTGGAGTTTATACACCACCTCGGTTACTACCCCCAGACCACCGAAGGCACCCATTTCCCAGAGTCCCTTGAGGTCTGGTCCCGGGCCGTACCAGTAGGCAGGGTCGTCTTGAGACATGCCATGTGAGCCGGTGCGGATAATGTCCCCGTTGGGCAGGACTACGGTAATGGAGTGAAGTGACCTGATGCCTACGCCGTAAGCCAGGGAGGTCTGCCATAATCCGCCATAGGCCAGTACGTTGGAGATAAGGTTGTTGCTCGAGGGGGCGGCGGGGGTGCCACCGTTCCACAGCCCGAGCTTCATGCACTCGGCCTGTACCCGGGCATAACTCACCCAGGGCTGCATACGGATAAACTTGTTCTCCTCGTCTATCTCCAGGATTTTGTCCATCCGTTTGAGGTCCATGGTCATGGTCCGGGGTCTCCTGGGGATACAAGTACCGGTCAGGTTATCGCCGGAGCCCATGGGGATGACGTTGACTGCGTAGCGGTTGGCGATGCGCAGCACCGCCTGCACCTCCTCGGTACTTGAGGGAAGGACGATTAAGTCGGGAATGGCCAGTGGGTCCTTATTCATTTTTCTCAATGTTATCGAGGGATGGGGGTCGCGGCTGTAGCACTCACGAATGGTAATGTCATCGCTGACAAAATCAGGACCGACGACTTCAGCTATTGCCTGGTAGACATGGGGTTCTATCAATTCAGTCCGCCTCCTTTTTGTGCTGTCTGTTGAGAAGCTGGGGATTACTTCCTTTCATGGGGTAGATACACAATTTTACTACCATAATGAGCTACTTTGTCAACCCCGCAGCTCGTCAATGATGTACCTTTTCGAAAAAGTCGTCGGGCCAAATTTCGGAGAAATACAACAGGTGTACCCTGAGCCATAAAGTTTCCTCTGGTTCTTGTCATGTAGTAGAATGGGCTTATTAAACTTTTAAGGGAGGTAACTATGGAGTGGCAACAGTTCACAGTCGATATTTTTAAGCGAGTATCGCAGGTGCTGGAACAGGCACTTGAGGGGCTTACCCTGGAAGACCTGAATCAACAGCCGTCTCGGGATAGTAACAGCATAGGCTGGCTTGCCTGGCATCTAACAAGGAGCCAGGACCGAGCCATTGCGCACCTGACGGGGGAGGAACATCTCTGGATTAAAGACAAGTGGTATGTCAGGTTTAACCGTTCTTCTGACCCCCAGGATTTCGGGCTTGGTCACACTTTGGAAGATATAGCCGCGTTTAAGTCACCTGACGTTGCGACGCTGCTGGGTTATCACCGGGCGGTGATGGAGCGAACGAAGCGCTATTTAAGTAACCTCTCGGAAGCAGAACTGGACCGGGAGATAGACCATCCGAAGTTCCCTACGGTTGGGATACGTCTGGCGGCTGTTATTAGCGACAATCTTCAGCATGCTGGCCAGGTAGCCTACGTGCGTGGCTTGCTGAAAGGCAAAGGCTGGCTGGATGTATAGACCGGAGTCAGAAACTGCGCTCGATTATTAATTTTAAAATGTTATTAGCGGGGCAGGCCCAGTCCCATAGTGGCGATAATGTTCTTTTGAATCTCAGGAGAGCCCCCGGCTATGGTCCACGGTGGATAGCCCAGAAACGCCTCCAGTATGCTGCCATTCATCGGTGCCCATTTTGAGCCCCTCATCAGTTGACCGTAAGGGCCTAAAATATCGAGGCAGACCCCGGCAACACGCGCGCTCAGAGCCGCGTTAAATTCCTTAACCATGCTGGCTTCGTGAGCGGGGGTTTTACCCTGCTCCCGCAGCCATTCTATGTAGTAGCAGAATAGCCGGGCCACCTTTACTTCAATAGCCAGGCTGGCTAACTTGTGCCGGATTATGGGGTTCTTGACCAGGGGTTCCCTTTCCTTGACATACTGTATCATACGGTCCAGAGTCCGCCGTGAAGCGGCAATCCATTGCATCATCGCCCGTTCACTATTAAGAGTACTTGTGGCTATCTGCCAGCCCTGGTTTTTCTCACCAACCATGTTCTCCCGGGGAATTTTCGCCCCATCGAAAAACGTCTCCGACCACACGTTCCGGCCGAGCGAGTTTTTCACGGGATTCTTAATGATGCCCGGCGTATGCATATCCACGATAAACATACTGATTCCATGGTGCTTGGGTGCATCAGGGTTGGTCCGGAACAGAAAGATACCCCAATCGGCAAGGAAGCCCAGTGAATTCCAGGCTTTCTGTCCATCAACAACAAAATATTCTCCCCGGTCAACCGCCCTCGTATTAAGAACAGCCAGGTCTGAGCCGGCATTTGGTTCACTAAAACCCTGGCACCATATTGTCTCCCCTCTTCTCATTGGGGGCAGATATTTTCTCTTCTGCGCCTCATTACAATGACCTATTATTGTCGGGCTTACTATCCCATAGGTAATAGAAGCATCCAACCCCGGTGCCCCATGATAGTTCAGCTCTTCCTCAAAAATGGCAAATTTCAGATGAGAATCTTGACCGCCGTATTCCCTGGGCCAGGCCAGAGATAGCCAGCCCTTCTCTCCCAGCTTCAGTTTAAATTGGCGATGGAATGCCCACTCTTCCTCCGTTTCCAGTGCCTCTTCAGCCAGAAAGTCCCCCATCATCCAGTCAGGAGGAAGTTCCCTCTGGCAAAACTCCCGTACCTCCTGGCGAAATCCCTCCAGTTCTTCGGGCAAACGAAAATCCATATCTATACCCTTTCTCGCCTTTAGTCCTATCCACCTCTAATCCAGCGTTTGCCTGCCCGCTACGAGTCTGGCTACATACTTGAGTGTCACTTCTGGTTAAGTGCGCCAATTGTTCAGTAACTCATTTACCCGCCCATTTCTCGGCCAAATTACCCGCCCAAGGTAACTTATACATTGTTCCCTGATAAGCCTTAACCATCGGGAGCGCCCAAAGTAGGAACCCCAGTGCAAAGATGAGAAGGCTAGGAAGTGTAATTACATTTATCGGCACAAATCTAGCAATCTCTAAACCTATGACAATAACGATAGATTCCACAATCGTTAGGGCACCGAAGACAATGACCGACTGCCTGGCGTGGAAGCGGACAAACTTATCCTGCTTCCTCATAAGGATAAATACAATCCCGCTTATCCAGCCCAGAACGTAGCATAATAGGCCGGCAACATTTTTCGCCAGTCCTATTGAAGTCTTTTCCATCTGCCCACATCCTAACGCTGTAACTTTAGGCAAACTTATACCACTTCTTGGACAGAAGCGCAACTACATTTCGTCTGGTATTGACAAAGACCGGTGAGTAACATACATTTGTGAATAACCAGAACAAACTGCGTAAATTCCAGAATAGAAAGGAGCATTATGTCGCAAGAACAAAATACTGGTAAAAAGACTCCGGCTGAAAACTTTGCTGAAATGTTCAGGGCATTCGGTCAAGCTCTAAGTGAAGTATTTAACGACCCTGAGCTGAAAGAAAAGGCTAAAGAGTTTGCGGAAAGTGCCGCTGAGTCGGCAAAGACCCTGGGAGGCAGGTTTAAGGATGAAGAAGTTAAAGAGAAGTTTAGAGATATAGGGAAAGCCGCTCAGGATTTCGGCAAAAGTGTAGCTGATTGTTTTAAAGCTGACAAGGATAAGTAAGATACAGAGAACGAATTTAAAATGCTGCCAGTTTTGCGCTCCAGCCAGACCGCTGCTATAATTATCTCAACCAGGGATAACAACCATGAAAAAGCTCAAACTTTTCCGACTATTGGGTTCCTACATCGGCCTAGCTGTAATGGCCCTAATTATAGGCTATGTGAGCTTCAGTCTATTCATTGGGCCCCCTAAGATTGGTATCGTGAAAATCAGCGGTTTTACCTTGGACCAGGGTACGGCCGACAAATTGAGCCGCTTGCTAAAATACGCCAAGGATGAGAAGAACATAAAAGCAGTAGTTCTGGAACTCGATTCTCCCGGCGGAGAAGCCACGGCTACTGAAGAAATTTATTTGAGTTTGCTTGAGTTGCGTAAAGAGAAACCGGTGGTGGTTTCCGTAGATGGGTCGGCACTGAGCGGGGGTTATTATATTGCTGTAGCTTCAGATTTTATCTATGCCAAGCCGACTTCATTAGTGGGTAGCATTGGGGTATGGATGCGTATACCGGGGCCGGAAAGGCTACAAGAGGATATTATGCCCAGTGGTCCAGCCAAGTCTACTGGTGGTGTGAGAAAAAAAGTAGCAAGCTGGCTACAGATGGTTGCCGAAGGTTTTCTGCAGGCGGTTATCATTCAGAGAGGCAGTAATTTAAGATTAACTAAGGAAGAACTATCCCAGGCTGAGATCTATATTGGTACGGAAGCACTGAGATACGGGCTTATAGACAAAATTGGCTCCCGTAGTGAAGCTGTGGAAAAGGCAGCCTCTCTGGCTGGTCTTAGGAACTACCAGGAAGTAGACATTAACAAGCAGCTAGAGCTATTACTTCCTTATAGCGGGTTTTTCCTCTACGAATTATCGCCAGACACGGAGGATTTGAGTTCGGCTAAAAGCGTGTACCCTCAATATTATTACCTGGACATTAGGGCAAGAAAATGAAAGTTGGTTTGAAGGTTATTCTGTTCCTGGGAGTTATAGCTATTGGTGTAATTACTCCATGGTTTTACTTTTACAAAGGGGAATATGTACCTTCTCCGGTTCTAAAACCCGGCTATGAGGATATCACCGTTGCGCCAACCCCTCAGCCAAGCAGGTTTACCGATGTCTATCAGGTGGGAGAGGGAATGGTCGTAGTTGACCTTGCCCACGACAATAATTTCACTCTAGCCGAACTTAATCCACTCCGGTTGAGAATTGTCTCACGAGGTTATACCATTGAGTATCTGAAAAAGGAGACGAATGAAGAAGCAAAAGGGTCTGTTTCTAAAAAACTAGAGGAAAAACTCAGATTAGCTAATGCCCTGGTCGTGATCTTGCCCGTAGCCAGTTATTCTGAAGAGGAGGTGCGGTTAGTAAGGGAGTTTGTAGACAAGGGAGGCAAGCTACTACTTATTGCTGACCCAACCAGACCCAGTAACGCAAACGGCCTATCATCTGAGTTTGGACTCGTATTTGAGAGCGGTTATTTATATAACCTCACCGAAAATGAGGGTAATTTTAGAAACATCTTCATCTATCAATTTGGCACTGATGACCTGACCAAGAGTCTGGCAAAAATAGTGTTCTATACCGCCGGCTATATCAGTCCGGCTACTTATGGAATTGGCTTTACCGATGATAACACCCTTGCTTCAGTAACGGAGGCAAAAGAGAGGGTTTCACCAATAGCCCTTAGTTCAAATTCAAGGGTATTAGCTATTTCTG
>SDBU01001891.1_pt1 | contig 28838 bp, 30 predicted proteins | sample 2277071 | NCBI WGS metagenome assembly SDBU01 (sample SAMN10397929, study PRJNA504765) | marine sediment metagenome | isolation source: marine sediment core GS08_GC12, 126 cmbsf | place: Arctic Ocean: Gakkel Ridge, Loki's castle | collected 2008 | reverse complement strand
TGTAAAATCAGAAAAAGATTCTCTTACATCAGAACTGCAACAAATCAAGTCTGAGAACGAATCTGTAAAATCAGAAAAAGATTCTCTTACATCAGAACTACAACAAGTCAAGTCTGAGAACGAATCTGTAAAATCAGAAAAAAGCTCCCTTGCATCAGGGTTACAGAGAATAAAAGAAGAACTTGCATCCGCAAGTATTGAACTGCAACAAGTCAAGTCTGAGAACGAATCTGTAAAATCAGAAAAAGATTCTCTTACATCAGGGTTACAGAAGATAAAAGAAGAACTCGCATCTGTAGGTATTAAACTACAACAAGTCAAGTCTGAGAACGAATCCTTCAGATCTGAGAATAACTCTATTGCTGATGAACTACAACAAGTCAAGTCTGAGAATGAAATGATAAAAGTGCAATTAAAGAAATTTACAACTAAACTTGAGCGTATTAAATCCAAGAAAAAACAAACTAGAAAATCAAAATCACGTACAACAAGATCTAAGAAAAAAAGAACTAGAAAATTAAAATCACGTACAACAAGATCTAAGAAAAAACAAACTAGAAAATTAAAATTAAAACAAAATTAAACATGAATTTCTCAAAATTGTTAGGGCTTGAACTAATTTTGTAATGCCCTATGACGGGACTAGATTTGAACCAAAAATGGTGCGGGTCTCAACAGAGTAGGGAGTTGAACTTTTAGTTTGTATCCACTGAATGGATTTGGACAATATTGTAGTATATCTTGAACGATTCGATTGTCATTGCAGATTCACATTGTATAATCACTGGTGTTTTGTTGATCAAAATACAAAAAACGATCATTTTTCAGAATGTATTCAGCTCAATTTGCGTTGATATAAGTTAAATATTCCACACAAGTCTGTTTCCTTCATGAGCAAACCTGCTGATTTGGGGTCATTAAAAATTGGATCTTACATTTTACTTCCAGTTTCAGATCAACCAACTGGTGAACCCTGCAGAATTTCAGAATATGATACCAGCAAACCAGGAAAACATGGTTCAGCTAAAGCAAGAATCGTAGGTGTTGGAGTTTTTGATAACCAAAAACGTCCGCATGTAGGACCTGTAAGTATGCAAATACATGTTCCTCTAATCGACAAAAGAACAGGTCAAGTCATTTCCATGAGTGGAGATATTACTCAAATTATGGATTCTGAAACCTTTGAAACTATTGACGTTACAATGATTGATGATGAAATCAAAGGTAAGATCGAAAACGGTCAGAATGTTGAATATTGGAAAGTTATGGGTAGAACTAAAATAATGCGAATAAAAGGTTAATTTGGATGCTGATGATGATTGGAAAAGCCGTCTGAATTTTGATGACGATTATGAGTTTTGAGGCATCCGTTTATTCATTTACCATTTAATGTAATTTTTCAAAAGTTATCTACGAAAATGATTTTTTGATAAGTGAATAGAATGAAAGTTGCATCATTATTTTCTGGTGGCAAAGATAGTACCTATTCAATTTACAAAGCAAAACAAGAAGGACACCAAATTCGATGTTTAATTACAATTCTTCCACTATCTGAAGAAAGCATGTTATTGCATTTTCCAAACATAAAGTTAACAAAACTACAATCAAAATCTATGGGAATTCCCCAGATCTACATTGAATCACGATCTAACGAAACTGAAAGAGAGGTTAATTTAATTGAAAAAATTCTAGCTAAAGCAAAATCTGAACATGACTTAGAAGGTTTGGTGCATGGCGGAATTCTTAGTGAATTTCAAAAAAATATTTTTGATAGAGTATGTTCTAAATTAAACTTAAAACTAATTTCGCCTTTATGGCAAAAAGAACAAATTGAATATATGAAAAACTTGATCGAATCAAATTTTCATTTTATTATAACGAGTGTTTCTGCTGATGGCTTAAATGAAAAATGGTTAGGAAAAGAAATCACAATACAAGATCTTGAAAAATTAGATCAGCTTTCAAAAAAATATGGTTTTAATATTAATTTTGAAGGCGGAGAAGCAGAAACTATTGTAATTGATTGTCCACTTTTTTCTCATTCTATTATGATTTTAAAATCAAGAAAAATTTGGGATGGAATAAGAGGAAGGTTTGAAATACTGGACGCAGAATTAGATTATCGTGCTAGATAATCTTAAGACTAATCTTAGAGCTGCCATAAAGAAAATAGTAAGTTCATCGGGGGTAGATGAAGAACTTATCAAAGAATTATCTAAAGATGTACAGAGAGCACTTTTACAATCTGATGTAAACGTGCGTCTAGTCTTAGACATCACTAAAAAACTTGAGGAAAGATCACTTAATGAAACTCCTCCCCCAGGGCTTTCACGAAAGGATCATATTATAAAAATTCTGTATGATGAACTTGCACGACTTCTAGGTAATGAAACAGAATTTTCTTTCAAACCTGGCAGAATGAATAAGATCCTGCTGGTGGGTATTCAGGGTAGTGGAAAAACCACTATAACTGCAAAACTCGCCAAATTTTTGATTAAACAAGGATACACAGTTGCTGTAATTGGGGCTGATGCTTTTAGACCTGGGGCTTTGGTGCAATTAAAAACAATGTGTGAAAAAGCAAATGTTGAAGTTTATGGTGAAGAAAATAACAAAGACTCACCTCAAATTGTAAAAAATGGATTAAAGCACTTTGAAAACTCTAATCTTGATATTGTGTTAATAGATACAGCAGGTCGTCATAAAGAAGAAAAAGATCTATTAGATGAGATGAAACAAATTAACAAAGTAGCAGACCCCGATCTTGCGTTATTAATTATAGATGGCACCATAGGACAGCAATGTTTCAATCAAGCTGACGCATTTCATAAAACCATCCAAGTTGGTGGAATAATAATTACAAAACTAGATAGTTCTGCAAAAGGTGGTGGTGCTATTGCTGCATCAGCAGCTACTGGAGCACAAATAATGTACATTGGTACTGGAGAGAGAATTGATGATTTAGAACAATTTTCTCCTACAAGATTTGTGGGAAGAATTTTGGGAATGGGTGATGTTAAAGCTGTTTTAGATCTTGCAAAAAGATTGGAGAGTGAAGCTGATGATGTCAGACTAAAACGCATTTCTAGTGGAAAAATGAACATGGAAGATTTTTTTTATCAGTTAGAAGAAGTTTCAAAAGTCGGTTCACTTCGTGGATTTTTGGATAATATGCCAGGTTTGTCAGGCATGGTAAAGGATGATCAACTTGAACAAATGGAAGGGCGAGTTGAGAAGTGGAGATATATCATTCAAAGCATGACAAAGGAAGAAAAAGCTGATCCTGATTTACTTAACTCTTCAAGAATTAAGAGAATTGCAAGAGGTTCTGGTTGGCCTGAACATGAAGTAAAAGAGTTACTAAAAAATTACAAGAATTCTAAAAACATGATGAAGGCTTCCAAAGGAAGACAAATGCAAGGTGTTCTTCGCCGAATGGGCTTAGGCTAATATTCTTTCTTCAAGCAATCACTAATAATGTTAAGAATTAAAACTACACTCGTGAAAAAATCAACAAGCCAAGGACAAATTATTATCCAATCTGAGAAAATTTTGAGAGAGTATGATCTTTGTGTAAATTGTTTAGATAGACTATCTTCTAACAAACATCGAATCCGATCTAATAAAATTGGAAAAAAACTAAGAAAAAAATCTACAAAATGCTATATCTGTAAAAACATGTTTTCAAATATTCAGGAACACATTAACAAAATGTTAGAAATTTCTTCGGATTATCAATTTTCAACTTTTCACACTGGAGCAATATTAAGACCATCATATGTTGATAGGGATGATTCAATCAGGTCGAAATTTCATCTCAAAGGCATTGATAGCATTAAAACTGAATTAACCAGTCAAATTAACAAAAAATTTGAGAAAAAAACAAAAAAGAAAATAGATTATCAAAACCCTGACATCACTTTTACAATTAATTTCAAAAATGATTCTTATGAAATAAGATCAAAACCTATCTACCTTTTTGGTAGATACACGAAAAATATTCGTGATTTTCCTCAAAAACAAAAATCATGTGAGAATTGTAATGGTAAAGGCTGTGTCAGTTGTGATCAACATGGAATATTAAATTTTGATAGTGTTGAAGGAAAAATTTGTGAATTTGTTTTTCAAAAATTTGGGGCCAAGCAAGCAAAAATCACATGGATTGGTGGAGAGGATAAAAAAAGTTTAGTTCTTGGAAAGGGAAGACCATTTTTTGTTAAACTTATGAACCCAAAAAAAAGGAAGATCAAACCAGCAAAAAAAATTAACTTGGAACAAATTTCAATCTTCAACCTTAAGATAATAGAACAAATTCCCAAAGAACCGATTCAATTCAAATCAAAAATCGGCATTCAAATCATCACTGATGATAAAGTGAATTCATCAATTCTCAAAAATTTGAAATTAATAAAAAATTCCTCAATCATAGTGCATGAAAAACCTGGAAGAGAATCTAAGAAAACTGCCTATAAGCTAAGTTACAAGAAAATCTCATCAAACTCGTTTAGATTGGATCTTACTGTAGATGGCGGTCTGCCAATAAAGCGATTTGTAGAAGGAAATTCTGTATCCCCCAATGTTAGTCAAATTCTTGATTTGCAATGTAAGTGTAAAGAGTTTGATTTCTATGATATCGAAATATAACGACAACTATTAACTATCGATTTAATTAATTGATTCATGCCATTAAGAAAAAAAGGAAAACATAAGCGAAGGGCCGATCAAAGTGCAGAACGTAGACGAAAAAAGAAATCCAAGAGTGGCAAATCAAAATCTAGGTAAATAAAATTAACATTTTTACCATGAATTGCTTCGAGGTGTTTTATTGGATCCATTAGTAAAAGTAAAAGAAGCCCATCAAAAGGGAATTATTTCAGATGAAGTATACTCTTTAGTTAAGGAGAGATTTCCAATAACTATAACTGGAATTAATAGAATTGAAAAAGCGTCTGGAATTGCCTTTCCAATAGCGTATGTTGAACCATCTATAGTTTTATCCGCACCACAACCCTCTTCTTATCAGTATGGCATCCTCTTCGCACGAACAATTCCTATTATCTTTGATGAAAAACTTCAGGTTGTAATTCAAATCACTGCACCTTTAGTTGCATATGGATTGAAGGGTACAATTCATGCTATTTTGGCTCATGAATTTCTTCACTATTTAGAATTAATTCGCAAGTTTTCAAAAATGGAGATACTATCAGATGAGCTAACTAGTAATTTGTTTGAAAGTGTTTTTACTGATGAAACTAGACTTTTTGAACCAAGAGCTGTTTTTAATGATAAAACCTTGCTATTACACATTACTAAAAAATTTCCAGCCGGATTTCGTGATTACAAATTAGAAGATAAAGTAATAAAATATTGGATTGAAAAAGATCTCCCAAAATCAAATATTGCTCTTGATACCAACATTGTTAAATTATCTGCAGAATCCTTAGCAAAAATCAAGCTTGATCCAAAGCTTTTGAAGATTATTGAAGTGCTTGAACAAAAAAGTAAGAAAATTAGAAAGAAAAAACTTTACTGATTAAATTCAGTTAAACCACATTTACCGCAAGTGTGTCGATTTTTATGTTCCGACATAAACACGCCTTTTCCACAACGAGAGCAGGTTTTTCTCAACCTAGTAGCTTTTTCACCTTCTATTTTGTAATACTTGTATACATTTGGGCTAAATCCTTTTTTCCCAGCCATTATTCAGACTTCCCCTTGTCTTTTTTCTCTTCAGGTTTAGCATCTGCTTTTTCCTCTTTTGAATTCTTTACTTTTTCTTGTTTTGCAGATTCTCCTGTCTTTTTATCTTTCTCTTCAGGTTTTTCATCTTTAGATTTTCCTTCTTCCGCTTTCTCTTCTGCAGGTTTTTCATCTTTATTTTCTTCAGTTGATTTCTTTGCTTTATCTAAACGGGAGAATATTGCTGGATTAACATGTTTTTTAGCTAATTCTTCATCATCATAAACATAAAAAGTGCCAGTAATCATAGGCTTTCCAACATGGTTATCCAACCTTATTGGAATTACGATCTTTCCATCAAGTTTGAATTCTTTTGAAATCATTTCTATCGCTTCCAATTTTTTGAGTTTTCCTCCTAGCCCAACAAAATTACAAGTAAGCTCTCTTCTAGATAGGAATGTGTTATTTACATCACTAACAGTCTCAATAAGCGACATGTACCCAAATCCTTTCTATAGTTCATATAAATCTTAATTGAAAATAAACAAGAAATTTAAGAAATCATATAAAATGATTTGTATGGAACGTTACATGCTTCATCTTCAAAATAATGGATATTTGCCAATAAATTCTACTGATCTTGTTAACCAAGCAAGAAAACTTTGTTCTGACATTGGAGCCTCAGTTAGAGTTGCTCGTGTAGCAAGGAAATTTGTTGAGTTTGATGTAACAGTTGAAAAGGAAAAATTTGATGCTGTAGTTAAAAAGTTAAGGCCAATCGGAAAACTAGATAATGTAAGACATGTAGTTGAAGAAGAAATTGAAAAAGAAGATGGAATAAAAGATGGAATTTTTTACTTTAATAATGAAAGATTTTGGGAATCTCATGAAGCTTGGGAGGGCGTTTGGAAAAAATGCTACGGAAAAGAAAAAGAAGTAATACAAGGAATCATTTTAGTCGCAGCTGCCTTTGCTCATTCACAAAAAAATGACGATGGAATTGCGCTCGGAATATTCGGACGTGCATTAGAAAAAATCGGTGATTTTTCTGGAACGTATAACAATATTGACATTGATAAAATTCGAAGAAAAATTACAGAAATGCGACAAACTAAAGAACTAACTATTTTTCAGATTTAATTAAATCGAGAGCAGTTTTCAGCACTTGAGCACCTTCAATTAATCCAATATTGCCTTTTTTTGCTTCATTTTCTGTAACTCTAATAGTAGCATCATCTTTGATAGAATCTCCAGAAACAAGTATTGGTACAGGATCGTCACTATGCCCCTTATTGATACATGGAGTAGAATGATCTGCTGAAATCACAATAGATACTTTGTTTGTATCAATATTATCAAGTAGTGTTCCAAAAAATCTTCGATCAATTTCTTCAATGTTTTTCATTTTTCCTTTTGCATCTCCATCATGACCAAATTCATCGGGCCCTTTAAGATGTACATAGATGGCATTTTGACTTTCCATAGCTTTTACTGCAACTCGTGCCTTCTCTTCATAATCTGTTAAGCCACCTGCCCCAAATGTTTTCATTTTTAGGACCTGAGCAATTCCTAGTTCAACAGGCATATCAACAATACAAGAAAAATTCATTGAATACAGTTCATTTATTGGTGTAACAACAGGGTAGCGGTTTCCTGCATCTCGTAAAAGAATACTATTTAGTAATTTTTTCTTCTGCTCTTTTCTTCTCTTATTTACATCACTTTTTTTCATAATTAGCAAAGACTGATCAGTAAATTCATTGACTAATTGTGCGGTGATCTTTGTACTGGGTGATTCGTCAAGTGGTAGGCATTTTTCTATTTTCATGAAATCCGTTACAGCTTTTGCAATTCCCATACCATCAACCCGCACATATACTGGATCAGTATTTGTGATTTCAGACGAAAGTGATTCTCCTTCAGCTCTTATTCTCACAACAACTCTATGACCTATAGTTGGTGCTACCACAACAGACGTGTTTGATTGTGAGAAATGAATTTGTTCTTCTATTTCTTTGGCTATTGTATTTGCATCATCTTTTTCAATTCTTCTTCCAGCACGTCTATCAATTATTGCTCCTTCATCATTAAGAGTAGCAAAATTGCCTCTTAGTGCTAGATCCCCATCTTTAAAATCCGTACCAACTCCAATCGCTTCGATAACTCCTCTTCCAACATAATCAGCATGTTGAAATTTGTATCCAAGCATATTGAATACTGCAATATCTGATTCTGGAGCAATTCCTTTTCCAACTGTTATGACTTGGCCCATTGTTCCATTTTTTGCTAAAACATCTAAATTTGGAGTTACAGCTGCATCTAACGGTGTTCTCCCATTCAAGTCAGGATGTGGAAGATCTCCTATACCATCTAATAGAACATAAACCATATGAACATCAGAATTTTTTGAAATCTTTAGCCCACTCCCTTGCTCAAAACTCAGCTTGTCCACTTTAAATCTTGCATCTAATTTTAGATCTACTATTGATCTGAAAAAGTTTTAACACCCCTGATCTCCCAGTATGAACAATGGGAAATATGCGTAAAGACTATGTTGCAGAACGTTTTATGATCGTGACAAAAAAGGAAGATCCGATTTCAGATCCAAAAAAATCACCATATGCCCCTGGAAACGAATCCATGACAAATCCTTCGGTTTTATCCCTAGTTGCAAAAGATGGTATGTTGCAGCGCTTACAGGATGCTGAAGATGATTATGTTACGGGTTGGTCAATTAGAGTTTTTGAAAGTAAAAACCCAGCAGTTACAATTAACACAGAAAATACCTATACTGACAGGCCCCATTATAGCGAACCTGCATATGGATATCATTATATCGTCGTTGCTTCTCCAAAAACCAAAGATACTTTTTCAACTATTGATACAGAACAATGGTCAAACATACTTGTAGTGATTCAAGATAGGCTCCGATGGTTATACACCCAAAAAGGTGTAACATACGTTTCAATTTTTGCAAATCATGGAGAAGCAGCTGGAAGTACCAATCACCATCCTCATCTAAACATGGTAACCTTCTCAACAATTCCGCCAGTTATTGAATCTGAAGCAGAAGCTTCACATAAAATCCTAAATGAAAAAGGCGTATGCCCACTATGCCAAACTGTAAATGCTGAAACAGGAGGACCTAGACAGATTCTACAAACTGAAGGTTTTATTGCATTTTGTCCATGGGCTCCTTCATATCCATATGAATTTTGGATATGCCCAAAAAAACACACAACAAGTTTTTCGAAAATTACTCAAAAAGAAATTAATGATTTATCTTTGATTCTTCGAGCCACGCTTGGTGGTCTTGCAAAGAGCTTCAAAAATCTATCTTACAATTTTGTATTTCATCTGTCTCCAGAAAAGAAAAACAGTAGACAGATTCATTGGCATATTGAAGTTTATCCAATCACTGATACATGGTCCGGATTGGAGAGAGGTTATGGAGTATTTTTGAATAAAACTTCGCCTGAAGAAGCTGCAGAAAAATTAGGAGCTGCATGTAGAAAAGAATTAGCAGGACTTGTTGGTATAGTTTAATTTCTTGAATAGTTTATTTATTAAAAATAAATTGTGAATTGTAGATGGCAATAGAAAAATACATCGCAGCTGCAAGTCTTGTCATGTTTGTAATGTTTGTTGGTGAAATAATCACGATTTATGATTATATGTCAGAAGAACCAGGAAGTAGAGTACTACAGATAGAACCTAATCCAAAAATATTCCAATTCATTTCAATTGGAGTTGCACCTGCTGTGATTTTAGTTGTAGTTTCTTTCATCATGTCAAAAGGATATGGTTCGAAACCAGTTGGAACTATAATTATTGCAAGTGGTGCAATTTTGTTAGTTGGAATGTATTATGCAAATTTACTAGTATCAAATATCGAATCAGTATATTTGACAGACTCTGTACTATTCACCCCACCTCTTTTCATGGCGATTTCAATTCCAGTTATGGTTGTGGGTGGCCTTTTGTTTAGGATTAAAAAAAGAAAAAAGAAAAAAGATTTTGTTTAGTTGTGATCAAACCTCATAGCATTTGAATTTCTCTTAAACCCAATTTTCTCGTAAAAAGGCGTAACATTATCATCACAATCTAAGATTGTTTTGTAGCAGCCATGATTTTTGGCATATTCCAATGCTGCATTAACGAGCTGTTCTCCAATTCCCTTACCTTGCAATTCAGAACGTACAACAACATCTTCAATATGCCCAACTAGACCCCCCTGATGAATGAATTTAGGTTCGATTAAAAGAGTGATCGACCCCACAATCTGACCATCCACATCTGCCACCATGATAACATGATTCTGATTTGATCTGATTTTTTTAAGAACTAGTTTTGCATTATTTTCCTCTAAACCACTTGTCTTTCTCAAAGAATCTAAAGATTCCAAAAATCCTTGGAAAAGATCATTTTCTTGTATTTGTCTAATCTTAACTTGATTCATTTTTTTTAGATTTTACCTGACTTTGCTAAATACTGACGATATGCTTTTCTGTAAGATGATTTATCTCCGATGTCTATGAATCCTTTTTTTGTAGTAAAACTGTTAATGGCTTTTCTTTTTCTCATGGCTTTTTTAACTAAATCATCCATACCATATGATTTATTTTTTGGAATCCAATCAAAAACTTGAGGCTCCATAACATAACAACCCATGTTAATATTGGCATTAATCTCAGGTTTTTCATTCCATGCTGTAACTTTCCCATTCTTAGCAGTTTCAATTACTCCATATGGAAGATTAGTTTTGTATTCATATAGACCAATTGTAATAAACGATTTTTTTTGTTGATGCTGTTTTACCATCTCTTTTAATTTGAAATCAAAAATTGAATCACCATATATGCATACAAATGTATTCTTCAAAAATTTCTCAGCTGTTTTTAACTGTCCGGCAGTTGCAAGAGGTCTTTTTGAAACAGCATATTCAATATTTACTCCAAAACTTTTTCCATCTTCAAAATAATCTTCAATTGTTTTACGAAGATAGCTTACACATAATACAATAGATTTTACTCCATTTTTCCTAGTCCAATCTATTAGATGTTCTAATAGTGGTTTTTCTCCTAAAGGAAGCATAGGTTTAGGCATAAAAGTTGTATATGGTTGCAATCTGGTACCTAAACCACCAGCAAGAATTACCGCTTTCACGAAACTGTATTTAAAATTATGACTATTTATGTTACAGTATAGAATCGTTCTCTTCCAAAATCAACTCAACTTAGTTTAGAAATCTTATGAATAACTTCGTCAGGATTTTTTCCAAAAATCAAAATCATAGGTTCCTTTCCATAATCACCTTTATGATAAACAATGTCTGGCGGTTTAGATATTTCTTTAATAGCTTTTTTTATGCCCCAAGAGATTGATGAATTTTCTTTATTTTTAACGATAGATGGCTCTTTACTACGATCATAACTTGTAATGTTGAATCCTTTCTTTTTAAATTGCTTAAGAATTTTTTTATTATATTTTATGTTTAGAGCAGATCTAATTGTTTTGAATTTTTTATTCATTGCAATAATCGCTGACGCAACGTGTGTTGATCCTCCATATTCTAAATCTCCAGCAACAATAACAGATGTACCTGACTTGACAATTCTTCCTGAAACCCCCACAACATCTTTTATTGATATAGGAATTTGTTTCGAAAAGACAAAATTTGTTTGACATTCAGGAATTAATGAATATGCATTTTTAATTTTTATGAATTTATCAATGGCTTTTTTTAGATTTTTTTTATTTATGTCATAATTATTTGCATGAGTAACAGGAATTCCTTTACCAACTATTTTTGCATTTTTAATTGAATCAATAGTAAACTTTTTAGCAAATTCAACAGAGTCACGAAAATTCATCTTCCTAGCAATACATACCGCTAACGCTGAAGAAAAAGTACAACCACTACCATGACTCTTCCTTGGTATTTTTTTACTTTTAATAGAATAATGATTTGAATTTTCTAAAATAAAATCACTAATTGTTTGTTTGCGAAAATTATTTCCAGTTATAACAACATTCCTAGCACCAAAATTTTTTATTTTTTTTGCTGAAGCAAGTAAATCTTTTTCATTTTTTATACTAGTATCAGTTAATACTTCTGCCTCAAATGTATTGGGAGTAATCACAAATGCCAAAGGCATCAGCATTTTTTTATAATACCTTATGGCATTTTTTTCAATTAATTCGCCACCAGTTGTAGATTTTATTACTGGATCCAAGATGATTGGAACCTTAACATAGCGTAATTTCGATTTTATTGCTTTGATTATCGAAGAATTGTAAACCATGCCAATCTTTATTGCATCTATTTTAAAATCCGATAAAATTGAGTCAATTTGGCTTATTATCATTTTAGAAGAAACTGGTTCAACCTGAAAAAATTTTTCAGTATTTTGACTGGTTATGGCGGTAATAATTGTTAAGCAGTACCCATCTAACTCTGTAATAGTTTTGATGTCATTTTGTATTCCTGCACCTGAAGAAGGATCAGAACCCCCTATAGAAAGAATATTCATTTTGTATTTTTAATATAATCTAAATTATTTTAATCAACTTTTTTTGTATACTGAGGGTTTTTCAATTTATTATGATGCTTCTTCCGCGCATTTAAAAGAACAAAAATCATTCATCTGATCTTGAAATTCTCGACCACAATGTCGACATTCTTTAATCATCCTCAAACCAGTTCCCTATATTATACATCGATCTTTCATATAATGTCGATCCAAAATAGCAATATAGGACAAGTATTTTCAGCGATCAATTCATTTTCAATATTACCGTCATTGTTTAAATCTGGCTAAAGGGTACATTACTTAGAATGACTACACAAATGAATTCTGCACGGCGTGGTATTGCAACTGATGAAATGAAATTAATAGCAAAAGATGAAGATGTAACTTTAGATTGGCTAATTCCAAAAATTGCAAAAGGCTCCATCATTATCCCAAGCAATAATGTAAGGCCACAAAAAATCCATAACGTTGGAATTGGTAAGGGCCTAAAGACCAAAGTTAACGTAAACATCGGAACTTCAACTTTGAATGTTAATTTGGAAGAAGAAATTGAAAAAGCTAAAGTCGCTGTAAAATATCACGCAGACACAATAATGGATTTGAGTGATGGTGGCGACGTTGGAAAAATTCGACGTGAGCTTTTACAAGTTGCACCAATTACTTTTGGCACGGTCCCGATCTATGAAGCTTATAATCATGCCGTTCAAGTTCATAAAAATCCATTAGATTTAACAGAAGATGATTTTCTTAATGCTTTTGAAAATAATGCTAAAGATGGAGTAGACTATACTACCATTCATGCAGGAATTACTAAAGAAATTGCCAAAAGAATCCTAAAAGTGCAAAGATACGGTGGAGTAGTAAGTAAAGGTGGAACAATCACGGCTGCATGGATGCTCAAATATGATAAGGAAAACCCTTACTTTACTCATTATGATTATCTTGTCGAGCTTGCAAGAAAATACGATGTTACTTTTAGTCTAGGGGATGCATTGAGGCCCGGATCAATATTAGATTCTCACGATGAATTGCAAGTGGAAGAAATGATTAACGTAGCAAGGTTAACCAAGCGTGCCCACGAAAAAGATGTTCAAGTAATGGTTGAAGGACCAGGACATGTGCCTTTGAATGAAGTTGCAGCTAATGTAATCCTTGCAAAATCTTTGATAGGCGATGTTCCGTATTATGTTCTGGGCCCATTAGTAACTGATATCGCATCAGGTCATGATCATATTGCAAGTGCCATTGGCGCAGCTGTTTCTGCAAGCGAGGGCGTAGATTTGTTGTGCTATTTGACACCCTCTGAACACTTGGCTTTACCAAATGCAGATGAAGTAAAAGATGGATTAATTGCCTATAGAATCGCTGCACACGCAGCGGATATTGTAAAACTTAGAGATAAAGCAATCAAATGGGATCTAAAAATGACTGAGGCTAGACGTACTCTTGACTGGGAAACACAACTAGCACTGTCTATTGATCCAGAGAAAGCTGTAAAAATACATAGTAGGACAGGTCAACTTCCAGGGAATAATGTCCCTTGTACTATGTGTGGCAGCGCATGTGTTTATGTAATGTTGCCACAACAAAGGAAATATCAAAAAGAAAATGAAAATCTACAACAAGTTGAATAGAACTTTTTCTAAATTAGGCACTGTTTTGTAATTCTTTAATTCATTTGCTAGAATCCATTTAGAATCAGAATTTTCCCAATTAAGTTTTACCACTGGATTTTTTGATTCAAACAAAAATGGAAATACTTCCCATTCATGATTTTTGTATTGTGGTGACCCCACTCTCATTTCATCAGCTGCCTTTAACAGCTTAATCTGATCTTCTTTTATTCCAGTTTCTTCAAAAATTTCAATTTTTGCCCTTTCCAGAGGGGTTTCATTTTTTTCAATAATGCCACTTATTCCTGCCCACAAATCTTTCATCGTTTTCACATTTTTACTTCGTTTTAAGATGAGAAATTTATCATTATTTTTTATGAATGATGTTACAATTTTTGTTGAGCGCATTTCATTTTACTTTTTTTCTATCGCATTAGCCATAGATGTTAATTTTTTGTAGGATGACTGTAAATCTACATTCTTCGTTAGACGTTCTTGACATGCTTTCACATAATTCACAACTTCTTCAGTTTTTCCTTCCTGTACATCAGTAAGTAATCTACCTATGTCTCTCCAAAATTCTTCAGCTGCTCTTCTGATTTCTGGATTCGCAATAATAGTTTCAATTAGCTCAGGGGATTCAGTCATTATACTCTCTGCTAAAATTTTCTGTACTTTGAAAGTTGTACCTGACATTTTTTCTGTAAGTGAAACCTTTTCATCTTTTGATAGTATATTTGCAAAAACCAAATTCACTAGATGTGTAAGGCCTAAAATCGTCGCTATTTTTTTATCGTGTTCAACTGCATCAATAGTAACAAAATTAGCACCTGTAAAGAGTGATCTCGCAACTGAAAGTTCATTCTTTGCATCTTTGACAGGTATTGAAATAATGTTTTGACCCTTGATTTTTTTAGCTCCTGGACCAAACATTGGATGAATACAAATTGGATTTATTTTTGCTGGCATTTTTGAAAGCGCGGCAATTGTTTTGGATTTCTGTGATGAAATTTCAATGAGATATGTGCCGCGTTTCATTTCTTTAGCAATTAATCTAATGATCTCTGGCGTACGTCTCGTTGGGGTGCATAATAATACATAATCTGCATTCAAAATTCCGCCCACAAGTGAATCTGATTTTATAATCGATTTCCCAGGAATTTTATTTTCAGAATCGTAGCCTGTTACTTCAAAACCAGTTGAATCAAAGTATTTTACAAACCATTGGCCCATCTTTCCACCTGCACCAATGATTGTAATTTTTTTTGTCAATCCTTACTCCTTAGAATAGTATCAAGTATTGCCATGCCCTCCATTAGTTTCTTTTCGTCTTGGCATGCAGAAATTCTAATAAAATCTCTGTAATCTCCAAATCCTTCTCCAGGGGCAACTGCAAGACCATGTTCTAATAGGTCATTTGCAAATTTGGTTCCATCAAAACCATCTTTTTTCACTTTAGCAAAAAGATACATTGAACCATCAGGTTTTACAAAATCAAGTCCAATTTCTTTTGCTTTTTCTGTCAATGAATCCAATCTAGATTTAATTATATTAGAATTATTAGATGTATCTGCCTCAAGTGCCTGTAAGGCTACAAATTGAATTGGTTCTGAAACATTTGTTAAAGATAATGCTTGCAATTTAGCCATTTTATCTATTATTTCTGGATTAGCTATGGCGTACCCTATTCTGAATCCTGTCATAGCGTGGGATTTTGAAAAAGATTGGGTAACTATACTTTTTTTATAATTATAAAGCAAAACACTTTTCCAATCTTTGTAACAATACTGAGAATAAATCTCATCACTTAATACATACAAATCATTTTTAACTACAAGCTGAATTATATCGTCTTGTATTTTAGTTGGAAGAATTTTCCCGGTAGGATTGTTTGGATAATTAAGAACAATCATTTTTGTGTTAGAATTTATCGAATTCTTAATTTCATCTATGTTAGGTTCCCATTCATTCTCGAGTGTAGTTTTAATTGCCCTTAATTTGACCCCAGCATTTAAAGTACAATCTTTGTATGCAGGCCATGCTGGCTCAATCACAATAATTTCATCTCCGGGTGTTAATAATGTAGAAATCGCTAAGAAAACAGAAAATCTTGCTCCTGGGGATACCAAAATTTTTTCTTTGTCTATATTAACACCATAAGTTTCTGCGGTTTTTTTTGCTAGAGCTGCTCTAAATTTTGACATTCCTTTTGCCTGACCATATTTTACAAATCCTTGATCATAAACCTGTTCCAATGCATTTTTTACTTCTGTCGGAGGTTGAAAATCTGGTTCTCCAACTTCCATATGGATAATATTTTTCCCTTGCTCTTCAAGAGTTTGTGCCTTAAGGAAAATTGTAAGATGTGTTTGATTTTTAGTGGATTGGACTTTTACTGACTCATTAAGCAGAAAATTCAATAATTTTGTTCCAATTGAATCATCAAGACCAATTTCATTACATACTGAAATCACTTTAGACCTTAGATTTTCTTCTCTAGTTTCATCAGTTATTCCTTTTCCGAGATTTTTTTTAATTTCTCCAATTTCCTTGGCTATTTCAATACGTGATTGTAATAATTTTATCATCTCTAGAGTAATCTCATCAATTTTGTTGCGCAATTGGTCGATGTTGGACATGCTTTAAAGAACTGATTTTATGAAGCCACCTTGTAACGCAAGATCAGCAAGCGTGAGTGATACAAGAGAATCTATCACTGGAGGCGCTCTTGGCACTACGCAAGGATCATGTCGTCCTTTTACACTCAACATCGTTAGTTTTTTTGTTTTAATATCTATAGTAGTTTGTTTCTTTGCAATAGAAGAAACAGGTTTGAATGCTACCAGCATTACTATCGGCATTCCAGTTGACATTCCACCTAAAATACCTCCTGCATTATTAGTCTTAGTAACAATTTTTCCTTTTTTATATTGATATAGATCATTGTTCTCTGAACCAAAATTACCTGATCCCTGAAAACCTGAACCAAACTCAATCCCCTTCACAGAAGGAATTGAAAATATTGCTTTACTCATATCGGATTCAATCGAGCTAAAAATTGGTTCACCAATGCCAGTTGGTAAATTTGTAGTGATTGATTCTATTATTCCACCTAATGAATCTCCTTTTTTTCGTGCATTAATTATTGCACCCTTCATTTTTTTTGCATAAGTTTTATCTGGACATCTCACTTCATTAGAATAAATTGATTTAGTCATTTTAGAAGTGAGACTTTTACTCATTCGAATTTTTCCAATTTGTAATGTATAGGAGTGAGTTTCAACTCCCAAAGATTCTTTCAATAACTTTCTTGCAATAGCTCCCCCCATAACAAATGTGGCAGTTAATCTTCCTGAGAACCGACCGCCGCCCCTATAATCATTGAATTTTTTGTATTTTATCATAGCAGGATAATCTGCATGACCGGGTCTAAGCTTTGTTTTTAGACTATCATATGCACGTGGATCTTGATCTTTATTCCATATAATCATAGAGATTGGCGCACCAGTAGTAAACCCTCTAAAAGTTCCTGAAAGAATTTCAACCTTGTCTTCTTCCTTTCTTTGCGTTGTAATGCTTGATTGCCCTGGTTTTCTCAAATCAAGCATTTTTTGAATATCTTTTTCATCGATAGCTAATCCCGCAGGACATCCATCCAGTACCGCACCAACACATCTACCATGACTCTCCCCAAAACTAGTTAAAACTAATCTTTTACCTATTGAACTTCCTGACAATAATTAAGAAACATTGAATGATGCTTATAATTCCTTATGTGACAATTTTATTTTTCCGCCCACTCTGATCAACTCTTCAATGAAATTCGGATATGAAATATCTACTGATTCAGGATCCGAGACACTACAGTTTCCTACATACATACCTGCAATACAGAATGCCATGAATAACCTATGATCATTTTCTGAGTTTAGATTTGCCCCTGTGGGTTCCTCTACAGGATGTAAAATCAAACCATCTTCTTTTTCCTCTATACTGATTCCAAATTTTTGAAGCTCACGACCAATAATTGAAATTCTATCTGTTTCTTTGTACCTAGCATGTTTTATGTTAAAAATTTTAATTGAATTTTTTGTTTTTAATGCAAGTATTGACAAAGGTGGTAACAAATCTGGGGAGTTGTTTAAATCAAATTTACCTCCCTGCAATTTTTCTGGAGACTTGACGCTAATGTAATTTTCATCTATAGAAACATCAACTCCTATTTTTCTCAAAATATCAATAAATGCTTCATCAGCTTGTGGTAATTCACTAGCAGTAATTTGAATTTTTAAATTATCTCCAATTAGAACACATGCTGAAAGTAATAGTGCTAAACTCGAATAATCAGATGGAATAGTAAATGTTGTCGCGTTATAGGTTTGTGGCGATATTGTATATTTTTTGTAAATAATGTCAGTTTTTACATGAACCCCAAATTTCTTCATAGAAGCAATTGTGGCATCAAGATAAGGTTTTGATACTAGGATTCCTTCTATGTTTAAAACAATTTCATTTTGGGAAAGAGGAGCAACTATCAATAACGCTGAAATAAATTGACTTGAGATATCACCAGGGACTGTGACTTCACCCCCAATAATTTTTCCCGAAATCGTAACTGGAGGATGGCCTTGTATTGATGAACATTTTGCTCCAAGTGATTCTAATGCATTCAATAATGGTTGCATAGGTCGTTGATTGAGACTTTGATCGCCAGAAAGTGTCGTTTTTCCATCTGCAAGACTTGCTAAAGCTGATGCAATCCTTATCGTTGTACCAGAATTAGAAGCGTCAATGGTAGATGGCTGAATGATTTGATTTGAATTTCTAATAACTAATTCATTTTCTAATTTTTTAATTTCTACACCAAATTTTTTACAAGCTCCAATCGTTGCATTAGTATCATCTGAAAAAAGAGCATTTTTGATAGTACTCTCTCCTTTTGCAAGTGATGCTAAAAAAACTGCTCTATGAGTATAACTTTTGTTTGGTGGGCAAACCAATTCTCCGGAAATTTTTGATTTTTCAACTTCACAATTCATGGACCTCAGCCTTTTTGTTATTTATTTGAAAGACATTCGTCCTCCCTTCTAAATGTGAGAATACTTTCTTAATGTTTGAGATGTTGGATGGTTTTGCTACAGCAGCTATTGCTGGTCCATTACCTGAAATTGAAGCACCAATAGCACCATTCTCAACTAAATTTGTAATTATTTTAGGACTTAAATTTAAAATTGAGGATGTTGCTAACCCATTTAAGATCATTGCATTCCAGTAATCTGAATTTTTGGCAAAATTCCAAGCTCTATCAAAAACAACATCTAATGTTTTGAGCTTTTTGATATTGCCTCGTTTTCTTGATTTAGGAATGAATACAACAACTCTTAGATTGGACAGTGCTTTTTTAGAACAAATAATTTTTCGGTTATAATTATCAGTGACTAAAAAACCCCCATAAAAACAAGCACAAGCATCATCAAAAGCTCCAGTTAAACTAACTTTTGTTTCAATAGAAGCATTTACTCCTGCAAGTAAAATTTGTGAATCGTTTTTTTGTGGTTTGAATAATTTCGCACAGCAAAGTGCAACTACTGTTGATATTGCACTTGAACTTTTAAGGCCATACCCAGTTGGAATTTCAGATTCTAAGACCACACGTAATTTTACTTTCTGTAGTTGTTTTTTTGAAACAATTTTCTCTATTGTTTTTTTAATAAGTTTTGAACTGATATTTTCATTTTCAGATTCTAAGATTATTCCGGTACCTGTCGATCTTTCTATTTTTGCTTCAACTTTTGGATTAATTCCAAGAGTTGAACCTTTGCCAGTAGCAATTGCATTTACAATCGATACGGCGCCATGGATCGTGGCCTTCACAACCGTCATCAAAAACCACCAAGAACTGCTCGTTTCATGGCTTCATAAGGAGCTTTTGTATTGTGCCAAATTTCAAATGCCCTAGTCGCTTGACCTAATAGCATTTCATAACCATAAATTACAGTGGCGCCAATTTTTTTCGATTTTTGAATCAGATCAGTATTCATTGGCATATACACAATATCATACACTACTGTATCCTGATTGATTGTTTCAACCTTAATTGGGCTAGGCTCATTTTTTAATCCAATGGACGTTGCATTCACAATTAAGTTACATTTAGAAGAATGATCATTTATCTCTCCTAAGGAAATTGAATTTGCGTTGGTTCCTATTTTTTGCGCAAATTCACTTAGCGCAATTGCGTTTTCTTTAGTTCTGTTAGCGATAGTTATTGTATTGATTCCTTCTTTTGCAAGACCAGCAACTATTGCTCTCGCTGCCCCACCGGACCCAATGATTAATGCATTTAAATTCTTAATTACAATATCTCTTCTTTTGATTGGCTCTAAAAAACCATCCATATCTGTGTTGTATCCTTTTAATTTACCATCATTGTTGGAAACAGTGTTTGCAGCTCCTATGATGCTACAATCTTCATCTACCTTATCTAAGAATTTCATGATGTCAACTTTATGTGGTATGGTAACATTAAATCCAGAGATTTTGATTTTTTTTAATCCTTCAATCCCATCTTCTAGATCACCTTTTGGAATTCTATAAGCAATATAGGCGCAATCTAGTCCCAGTTCTTTGAATGCAGCATTATGAATATTAGGTGATAAAGAACGATCAATTGGATCGCCTATCACAGCATATGTTTTCATCATCTAATTTTTTCTTATGAAAGATTCATTTAAACTCTAAAGTTTAGTTTAACGCAATTTGTAAACATATTCACTTTTTCTAACCTGAAATTGATTTTATTTCGTCTAGACTAAATTGTCCAGGCGCAATGGGTTTACCTAGCGAAACATATGTGTAAGGACTGCCAAGATAAAGGCAAAGAATTCTTGACATTTTTCCAAAATCGCCCATAGAAAAAGCAATCAAGTTTGTTCTAGAAGCAATTCCATACAGAGATAAGACCAAAGCTGAATCCTCTGCATACTTTGCATTGGTTACAATTTTGATGTTTTTTGAAAATTTTCTCATTTTCTTGAATATTTTATTTAGAAATGAGAAGTTTGGGGTTTTTTTAAAATCATGCCAAGATACCAAAATTGGCGTTTTCGTTATTTTGAGATAATTTGTTAACAACTTGTTTTTCTTAAGAGAGTTAAATTCAACATCTAATAGAAAAGGACTGTATTCCGCAATTAGTTTCAAGATTGAAATCCTTTCTTTTTCGGTCCCTGAGAATTTCCCTCCTTCTGATTTTGGTCTTAAAGTACAGACTGATTTTTTCAAATCGCTTTTTACTAGTTTTAAGGCTTCAGGTACTTTTTCAGGTTTTAGAAAATCAAATCTTAATTCAACATAATCCGATTTTTTTAGAGCTTTTTTAATAACAACTTTTAATCTCTTTGGGGTCTTTTCTGCTATCGTCACACAAGTTTTGTATTTCATTATGGGTTACTTTTCAAGAATATATTCATCAGAAACTTCCATGCCAAAATGTCGACCGATCGCAGTCTTTGAATGAACTAAAACTATATCGCCTTTCTTTAGATGCGTCACAGATACTAATCTTCCATTTGGTTTGACAAATCTAATGGTCTCCGCATCCTGTGCAATTATTCCCCCTATTTCATCACCAGCTCTGGCCTTAATCATCAACATTGGACGTCTTTCTATTTTTGAACGACCAACGGTAACTCTCCTTGCTTTTCCTTTTGAATCTAAAACTAAGACTTCAGTTCCAGTCTCAATTTCTGATAGATACTTTGTTGTTCCATCAGGAGATAAAGTATAACAATGAACTGCTCCTGCATTAACTCTGAATGGTCGTGGAGAGGTAAATGATGAACCAACTGATTCGTTATGTACCAAAAACATAAAGTTGGATCTACTTCCAATTAACATTCCTTCTCCTTTGTGTAACATCGATGCTGTATCAACACACACTCTTTCTCCATCCCCAACTTCCTTAATGTCAATTATCTTAGCATTTTTTAATTCGAAACTTCTTGTTCCAAGATACACTAATGTTTCTCTAACTTCATTTATTGAAGAAGTGCTGAAAATAACTCCATCAACTCCAACTTCAAGAATCGAAAACATTTTTCTAGCTTCTTTGGGACTACGAGCAAGCGCAAAAATTTTAGTATGAATCTTGTGGAGTTTTGCGATAATATTTTCGAGAGGAATGATTTTCCAATCCTTTACCTCAATAACAACAAAATCTAGTCCTTTTTTAGCAGATGTTAAAACATTCTCAATATCGGAATTTGACAAAATTTTGAACTTCCTTCCTATTTTCTTCCCTTTTGGTTTGGTGACTGAACCCTTTTCAAGTATTACATATTTTGCTGAATTTGAGGGATAAATTGTAATTAACTTGGTGCGTATTTTTCCGAGTGATTTAGGATCACAGTAAATCATTCTAATCCCCTCATTTTCTAACTGAGGAAGAAATTTCCCAAGTTGTTTTTTTGAAACCTTTGGTGAAATTATTAATTCACGCGCTTTACTCAATTTTTTTCGCTGCTTCCTTGGCGGTTTCTTTGTTGAATATGATTGCCGCTAGTGCTTGAACCATTTGTTGTGGATTTTTATGAGCAAAAATATTTCTGCCGTAAGTGATTCCTTTTGCGCCAGCGTTCATTGCATCTTCAGTCATTTGTAAAACATCATCATCTGATTTTGCTTTAGGCCCACCAGCTATGACTATGGGAACTGGAGTACTTTTCACAATTTTAGAAAATGAATCAATATCTCCAGTGTATACTGTTTTTACTATGTCTGCGCCACACTCTGCTCCAATTCTAGCAACGTGACCTACAATTTCAGGATCATGCGGATCCTTGATCTTTTCCCCTCTTGGATACATCATAGCTAATAGTGGAACATGCCATTGGTGACATTTATGGGCCATCATTCCAAGCTGTTCCAACATCTCGGGTTCTTCTTTTCCACCAATGTTGATATGAATTGAAACTCCATCAGCACCTAATCGTAACGCTTCTTCCACATTTCCTGTTAGCATTTTTCGATTAGGAGACAAAGAAAGAGACGTACTACTTGAAAAGTGGACTAAAATACCAACTTTAGTTGGTTTTGGTAATGTTTTGAGAATTCCTTTGTTAATAATAACACTTGTTAATCCATGATTCTCACATTGATAAATTACAGAATGTGGATCCTCTAGCCCCTCAATAGGTCCATTTGAAATACCATGATCCATTGGGATACAAAGCATTTTTCCTTCTCTCAAAATACGATTTAATCTAATCTCAACACCAGTTACCATAGTTTGATCTGCCTTTTGCACCCTACTTAAAAATAACGTGAATAATTTACTGCAAAAACCTATCCAAGCCTGAAAATTTTACATCTGATTATGTTTGCTTTATTTCACTTTTCTCAAGGATTAAATATTATTCTAAAAGCATCATTTTAGATTAATTGAGTCAACAAACTGAACAAATTCAATCAAGTGATATCGGAGACATCCTTGAAAATTCACTAAATGGTATAAGACCTGATAGAAATGATTACTTACGTTTACTTGAATCGAATGATATTCAATTAATGGGTTTAGTATCTGACCATCTTACAAGAAAGCAGTTTGGTAAAAAAGCCTCTTTTGTAAATAACATAATTTTGAATTATACCAACGTGTGTATTACAGATTGTAAATTCTGTGCTTTTTATCGTTCACCAGGTGAAGAGGATTCTTACACACTTAGCTTAGAACAAATTGAAAATAGAGTGAAAACAGCGTGGGACATGTTCAAGATCCGACAAGTCCTTTTTCAGGGAGGACATAATCCAAATCTTGAATTGAAATATTATGAAGATGCCTTCAAACTAATCAGAACTAAATTTCCACAAGTTGGAGTGCATGGTCTTTCTCCCTCTGAAATTGATATAATTGCAAGCGTAGAAAAATCTTCAACAAAAGAAGTTTTAGCTAGACTGAAAGATGCAGGTTTACAATCAATTCCTGGAGCTGGTGCTGAAATTTTGGTTGATTCTGTTAAGGATGTCATTAGTCCAAAAAAGATCACAAGTGAAGAATGGCTACGAATTATGGAAGAAGCTCACTCATTAGATATTCCCGCATCAGCTACAATGATGTATGGTCATGTAGAATCAAATAATGATATTGTAGAGCATTTTTACAAATTAACACAACTTCAAGAAAAAACAAATGGATTTATGGCATTTATTCCTTGGAGTTTTGAACCCAATAATACATTGATGCAAAAAGAAGGCACTGTGACAAATAGCGCAGGAGGAATTCGTCTTTTGAAAATGATTGCAATCTCAAGACTTGTTTTTGACGGATTGATTCCACACTTACAATCGTCTTGGCTTACAAATGGAGTTGGAATGGCTCAACTTGCACTTCAATATGGAGCTGATGATTTTGGTGGAACCTTGATTGGAGAAGAAGTTGTTTCTTGTACCGGTTCTCGCTCAACTGAATTAACTGGTCAAAAAATAATTGATGCTATTCATCAAATCGACTATCAAGCAGAAGAGCGCGATAATTTCTACAATACTGTTTGTATGCATTAAAGGCCATAACTAGACCATTTCGAATCCACTAAATTCTTAGTAGCATCATCTACTTTCACAAGTTCTTGAATTTCTCTTTCAAAGCCTTCCTCTTTGGTTTTTTGAGTTGCGTCGATACCAAGCTTTGACCCTAAATTAACTAATGGGGATGATGGGTCTAGGGTATCTGTGGGTGTTCTGTCAATGATAATAGAATCTCTTGCAGGATCTGCTCTAGTGGTAACTGCCCACAGAACTTCGTCCATATCATGAACATTAACATCATCATCGACCACCACAAAAAATTTTGTTAACGCAAGTTGTCCAAGACCCCATAACCCCATCATGACCTTTTTTGCTTGGCCAGGGTATCGCTTTTTAATTGAAATTATTCCAATTCCTTGAAACCAACCTGCTGCAGGCATAGCAAAATCTACCACTTCTGGTTGGAACATTTTTATCAATGGCAAAAATGAACGCTCAATGACTTTTCCAATAAATGCATCTTCTAAGATCGGTTTTCCAACCACCGTTGTAAGATAGATCGGTTTTTGTCTTTGCATAATTCCTGTCAGAGTAAATGTTGGAAATGGTTCTTTTGGAGTATAATACCCAGTATGATCTCCAAACGGTCCTTCATCCCTAACAGCTGTAGGATCAACATATCCTTCAAGAACCAATTCAGCATTTGCTGGGACTTGCAAATCAATGGTTTTACATTTTACAGTTTTGATTCCCTTCTTTCTTGTAATTCCAGCAAACAAATACTTGTCAAATCCTTCTGGAACCGGAGCAACAGCCGAAAAAACCGTGGCTGGTTCACCACCAATAATTATCGCTGCTTCAATTTTTTCCCCCCTCTCTTTTGAAATATCATGATGATGTGCACCTCTCTTGTGCTTTTGCCAATGCATTATGGCATGTGTACTATCAAGAATTTGTATTCTATACACTCCTAAATTTCTTACACCTGTTTCAGGATGTTTTGTCGCAACTAACCCAAATGTAATGAACTTTCCTGCATCATTTGGCCAAGTTTTTAGGATGGGGATCTTGTCAAACGATGGGTTATCATTAATAACTTCAGTGACCGGGCCACTTTTTTCCAATTTTGAAAACGAATCGCTCATTTTGGAAAGTTCTGGGAGTTTTTTTATCTTATTGAAAATTCCAGAAGGTATTTCCATTTTAGTCATGTCTACAATCCTTTGACCAATCTCAGTAAAGTCTGTGGTTTCCAATCCAATCTCTAATCTTTTCAAAGAACCAAATGCATTGCCCAATACCGGCATGTCATGGCCCTTTACATTTTCAAAAAGAATTGCTGGACCATTAGCATACATCGCTCTCCTCAAAATTTCGGCAATTTCTAAATCTGTATCTACCTCAGTTTTTACTCGCTTTATCTCTCCAGCATTTTCCAATTCTTGAATAAATTGTGGTATATCTTCTATTGGCACGTCTCTTGTGGTTTCTGTTAGAGCAGGTATAAGCTTAACTAGATTTGTCTAATGTTGTGTTTGCCAAGAAAAATATTAACACATGCATTTTAATTCTAAGGTTTGGGGGAATTTCTATTGACAGAGCAAAAATGTTCCGTTTGTAAGGGAGATGGTAGCATTGAATTGTTAGGTTCACAATGTCCATTTTGCAATGGTACAGGTGAATATACAAAAATTGCCGAGTCCTACATCACATCCCATATCTGCCAATGCATATTCTTAGACAGAAAAGTTTGTCCTTTGTGTAAGCAAAGATGTCATCACGATACACCAAATAAACCAAAAGTTTTGATTGGACCTGTTTAGATTTCTAGAATTTAATCTATTGGAGGCAGTTCACTCTTTTTTCCATGTCCCCCAGAACCAAATTTACAATAGAAACACAAATCTGATTGCATGTAATTTAATTTTTGAATTTGGATGGCGCCTAGTTTCAAAGCAATTTTTGTTAACAATCTGTATTTGAATGGCATTGCTGGAATGACTTCTTCTATGTATACTTTGTAATGATCAGGACAGAATTTTAGAGAGATCTTTGTTAGTTCTTTCCCTTTTGCATTTACTTGTTTTGTAAAGTTGATCTGTTCTCTAATGTATTCATGCTTAGGACACGGACAATCTTTTCCTCTAGGGTGTTCGTATGCAGGTGTATTTTTCCAGTCAAATTCTGGAAATTCTTTTTCGAAATCATCCATTGATCATTTAGTCAAACCTGTGCATATAAAACTTGGTCAATTTTTGTGATTTTTGAATAATACAAAGCCAAACAAACTATTCCACGAACGATAATGATCAAAATATAAATAAACTACACATAAGGTAAGGAAATCACATGGCTACTAAACGCAAAACAAAGACAAAAAGACAAACAAAGGCAAAAGGACGAACAAAGGCAAAAGGACGAACAAAGGTAAAAGGACGAACAAAGAAAGACTTAGAATCAAAAATTGCACAACTAGAAGCCAAATTATCAAAGCTTTCATCTGAGGTAAGTGGCAAAGCAGAGGTTCAGAAAGCACCGCCTCCACCACCAAAACCAGAAACTATGGCTCCTCCAAAACCAGAAGCAAAACCTGAAACTATAGCTCCTCCAAAACCAGAAGCAAAACCTGAAACTATAGCTCCTCCAAAACCAGCAGAAGAAAAAGCTGCACCGCCTGCTAGTTTAGCACAGGCTTTGGAGAATTTGTGGCAGAACTATCCCATGTCAAACACGCATGACTTTAAGGCAAAGGTAACTGGTTTTTCACCAAATCCGAATCGATATTTTGGTAGAAGAATTGCGCCAGGAGGTACAGCTCCTACCCAGGATTGGAATATACAGAAAGCTAAAGTTACTGGATACACTGCCTGTTCGAATCAATACTTTGCCACGCGGGCTAGAATGGCATTTCATCCAGCTGACAAGAACTTTATTGGTTATGGATTACAGATTGAAGGCGCAACAGCTCAAACTCAATCAGCTCCACAATCTAATTCTAAAAAAGGCTCACTACCTAAAGGCTTCTAAACCTCAAAACTTTCTTTTTAATTATTTTATTTTAATTTGTAAAATCATCTAGTACTTGTTTTGAGTGGCCAGCAGCTTTTACTTTTGGATAAACTTTGAAAATTTTCCCTTTTTCATTAACTAAGAATGTACTTCGAACAATTCCCATATATTCTCGTCCCATGAATTTCTTTTTTCCCCAAACTCCAAATTTTTTTGAAACTTCTTTGTTGGTATCTGCAAGAAGTGTATAGTGAATTCCCATTTTTTTACAAAACTTTTTGTGTGAGTCAACATCATCCGGACTAATTCCTAAAACATCAACTCCAGATTTTTTGAATTTTTTATAATCTCTAGAAAATTCATCTGCCTCAGTCGTACAACCCGGTGTAAAGTCTTTGGGATAAAAGTAAATCACATGCTTTTTCCCTTTGAAATCAGTTGATTTGACCTTATTTCCATCAGAATCTTCGAGTTCAAATTTCGGGACTGAATCTCCTTCACTAATCATATGTAGCTAAGAATAGATTTCCTTAATTATTTTTTTACAACGCTGGATCAAAAATAAGGTCGAATCTTTTATATGGAAATTGACGAGGCTGTTGACTGTTGGTTAACCCAAGAAATTGGTTTGCAGAGGGAGTAGCAACCTACTGTTTGGTATTTTTTGGCCCTCTTTCCGTAATTTTAGCCGCAGCAGCATTTGGAACGGGCCTTTCAATTGAGGGAATAATTATGATTTCATTAGCTCACGGTTCTGCTATTGGTTTGATGGTTTATGCATTTGGCCACGTTTCAGGAGCTCACATCAATCCTGCTGTTACAATACCTATGATAATTACCAAAAAAATCAGCCCCGCAGATGGTGCTGGATATATCGCACTACAACTAATCGGAGGAATTGCCGCTGCATTTACACTAATGATAACCCTCCCAGAATTAGGGTCGGCAGTTAACTTTGGAACCCAAGCACCTGGAGATTTAATCAACGGAAGTCCAATATCTGCTCTTGGTTTAGAAATTATATTCACATTCTTCCTAGTCACTACCATCTTCCTTACAGCAGTTCACAAAAAAGCTGCAGCTGGAATTCATGGAATCTCAATCGGTGGAATGGTATTCTTACTACACTTGGTTGGCGTTCCATTGACCGGTGCATCAATGAATCCTGCTAGGACATTAGGTCCTGCTATAGTATCTGGTTTTTGGGAATTTCATTGGGTTTATTGGGTTGGACCAATCATCGGCGGAATAATAGCTGGTCTAATTATGAATTATCTATTTGTAAAAAAGGCAGAAACTGAAGCATAATTTTCAAAATAATTCCAATGTTTAGGTGCATGTAATATGCAAGTAATGAGCTAGTAATACGCAAGCCAAATTAATGGTAAATTTTGCTAAAAACTTGGGCTCGTTGCATAGCATGGATAGTGCGAACGCTTGCGGAGCGTTAGGTCAGGGGTTCGAATCCCTTCGGGCCCGC
>SDBU01001890.1_pt1 | contig 28859 bp, 21 predicted proteins | sample 2277071 | NCBI WGS metagenome assembly SDBU01 (sample SAMN10397929, study PRJNA504765) | marine sediment metagenome | isolation source: marine sediment core GS08_GC12, 126 cmbsf | place: Arctic Ocean: Gakkel Ridge, Loki's castle | collected 2008 | reverse complement strand
CCTGCGTGGCTTCGGCCGTGTGGGCGCGGACTTCTGGCCCGTGATTAAGGACCAACGCGGCCGGGCCAGGCCCATCTCCGGTCGCTATCCGGAGAGCGGTTGGAGCCAACTGAGCGTCACCACGGCCACCGCCAGCGTTCTCCATCCGGGCCCGGAAGGAGCCATTTCCACGGTGCGCTTCGAGATGCTGCGCGAAGGTTTACAGGAAGCTGAAGCGCGTGTCTTCATCGAAAAGGCGCTGGATGATGAAGGTAAACGCTCTAGGTTGGGTGAGGCACTGGCTCGAAGGGCGCAGAACTTCTTGGACGACCGTATCCGCTACTTCCTCAAGACGCAGAAGAACCCCAAGAAGGGCGAGCTCCGGGAGCCGGGCACCGGCTGGGATTACTTCACGAACGAATCGGGTTGGCAGGAGCGTTCCCGGAAGCTCTTCGAGGTCGCCGGTGAAGTTGCCAAGACGCTGGACGCTGGCACCAGCAGGAAGTGCGCCGACGAAGTACATCGTGCGCCTCCACTTTGCAGAACTCACACTCGACCTGCCGGACCAATGTTTGTTCGATGTAAAGATTCGGGGGAAGATGGTACTCGCCGACTTCGACATTCTGCGGGAGGCAGGCAAGTCTAACAGGGCACTGGTGAAGGAGTTCAGGGGCATCGAGGTGGCGGAGGACCTCGAGATTGAGTTCATCCCTAGGACCGAAAAGAAGCCCATCATCAGTGGCATTGAGGTGGTGACTGAAGGATGGTGAAAAGCACAGCGCCCCCAACGTTTGGGGGTCTGAGATTTGAAAGGAGACAGGCCAGGATGGGACGTAAGTGGCGCATTCTATTTGTCTGGCTGGCATTCTCGTTTGCTTGCTCACCCGCTGGAGTCATTGCTGCCGATTGGCCGATGTGGCGATATGATGCCAACCGCAGCGCGGCATCGCCTCAGGAATTACCGGCAGAGCTTCATCTGCAGTGGGTGCGCGAGTATCCAAAGCTTCAGATGGCATGGAAGGACCCCATCAACCAGGACCGCATGCCCTTCGACAAAGTCTATGAGCCCGTGGTGCTTGGGCAGACCATGTTTCTGGGCACGGGTAGCTCCGACAAAGTGGTGGCGCTGGATACCCGCACTGGTCGGGAGCTGTGGCGCTTTTACACGGACGGGCCGGTGCGCTTCCCGGCAGTAGCCTGGCAGGGCAAGGTCTATTTTACCAGTGATGACGGTTATCTCTACTGCGTTAGTGCGAAAAGTGGGGCGCTCATCTGGAAGTTTCGTGGTGGCCCCTCCGACCGCAAGATACTGGGCAACGAACGCCTAATTTCCACCTGGCCGGCCCGCGGCGGGCCCGTCATTGCCGACGGTACGGTTTATTTCGCTGCCAGCATCTGGCCCTTTATGGGGGTTTTTGTCCACGCACTTGAGGCGGAATCGGGCAAAGTGATATGGACCAGTGATGGCACTGGCGCCACCTATATGTATCAGCCTCACAACTCCCCGGCGTTCGGGGGCGTGGCTCCACAGGGGTCACTGGTGGTTATGGGTGACAAGCTCCTGGTGCCCGGTGGTCGCTCGGTGCCTGCCTGTTTCGACCGCCGCACGGGAAAAATGCTCTATTACCGACTGGCCGACAATGGCAAGCGGGGTGGGTCCCATGTGTCGGCCATAGGCCAGCACTTCTTCAACCACCGCTCCCTGGGCGTATTCAACCTCTACGACCTGGAAACGGGGGACCTTCTCATCGGAGATATCGGGAACATCCCGGTATTGACGGAGGATGGATATTACTTCGGCGGCAGCCGCATCGTGGCACTGGACCCCAAGAGCTTTACGGGTTACGACTATGAAGTCATTGTCAGAAACCGAAAGACGCTCGAACTGGAGAGAGTCACCAGGACCAAGTGGCTGATAGGCTACCTATGGGAGTTTCCCGTCGATGCCAGCGGCGCCCTCATCAAGGCGGGTTCGCATCTCTATGCCGGTGGCGGAGACATCGTCTCAGCCGTGGACATTCCTGCGCCCGGCGGGAAACCTGAGATGGCCTGGACTGCCACCATCGAAGGGACGGCTGCAAGGATTATTGCCGCCGCCGACCGGCTTTTCGTGGTCACCCTGGAGGGCCGCATCTATTGCTTTGGAGGTGAACCGAAGGCAGCGCGTGCTTTTCACCCCTATTCTCAGACCCCGCCCCCCCCGCCGGATGCCACGACGGCGCGGGCCAAGGCCATCCTGGAGCGCACCGGCGTGCGGGAAGGCTATTGCCTGGCCTATGGCGTGACAACTGGCCGACTGGTTGAGGAGCTGGCCCGGTATTCGGACCTCCGCATCATCGGATTCTGTCCAGATGCCGAGAAGCTGGAGGCCCTGAGGCGGCAGCTCGATGCTGCTGGTCTTTATGGCAGTCGCATTGCCTTGCACACAGGCGACCCCCTGAGCGTGGAGATTGCGCCTTATCTTGCCTCCCTGACCGTCTTTGAAGACCCTGGAGCTGTCTCTTCCAACGTGGGAAAGGCGTTCGTTAAGAAGCTATTCTACACCATGCGGCCCTACGGCGGGGTGGCTTGCCTGCCGCTTTCCGGAGAGCTGAAGTCCCGCTTCACCACGCTCGTCTCGACCTCGGGCCTGCCCGGAGCCAGGCTGCAAGAGGATGGGGATTTCGTCTTGCTGTGGCGGGAGGGACCGCTGGTTGGCGCCGACAGTTGGACACATCAGTATGGCGACATTGCCAATACCGTCAAGTCCGACGACAAGCTGGTCAAGGCGCCACTGGGTCTTTTGTGGTTCGGTGGCAGTTCGCATATGGATGTGCTGCCACGCCACGGACACGGTCCACCGGAGCAGGTCATCGGCGGACGCCTTTTCATCCGTGGCATCAACTCCCTGAGCGCCCGCGACGTTTACACCGGCCGCGTGCTCTGGAAGCGGAAGTTCCCGGCGCTCACTGCCTTCGACATCTACTACGACGAAACCTATCGCGCCAACCCCCTGGATACCAGCTACAACCAACAGCATCTGGCAGGGGCCAATGTGCGCGGGGCCGACTTCGTCGTCACCCTAGACCGAGTGTATATCATCCACGGGGAGCGCTGCCTGGTGCTCGGCCCTGCCACTGGTGCCACCATCAAGGAGTTTCAACTTCCCATCCCACCGGGCGCTACGGAGCCGCCTGAGTGGGGATACATCGGCGTGTACCAGGACCTTCTCATCGCTGGTGCGAAGCTCGCGAAGTACCCGAGTTACTACCAGCCTGTAGAGCCGCACAAGTGGCAGAATTTCGAAAGGGCCTCCAGCAGACGACTGGTGGTCATGGACCGTTACAGTGGTGAGGTGCTTTGGAGCTTTGATTCGCATTTCGGCATCCGTCACAACACCATAGCGGTCGGAAATGACAAGTTATTCTGCATCGATATGGCACCGGGTCATATCAGTGCGCTGCTCCAGAAGGTTCACGGCGAGAGCGCACATAGACCCAGGCTCCTGGCGCTGGACGTGCGCAGCGGTAAGCCGCTCTGGAGCACCACCGCGAACGTGTTCGGCACCTGGCTGGGCTATTCAGAAGAACATGACATCCTGCTCGTGGCAGGAAGACGCTCCCGGGACATGCTGGACTTCGAACCTGACCACCGCATGATTACTTATAGAGGAAGAGATGGGAAAGTTCTCTGGGATAAACAACACGATTACAACGGCCCCTGCATTCTGCACGGAAAGACCATTATTACTCAGGGGCATGAACTGAGCCGCAGACAGGCTTTCAGCCTCCTCACCGGCGAGCCGGTCATGCGCACGCACCCGCTTACCGGTGAAAAAATCCCCTGGAGATTTAAGCGACACTACGGCTGCGATGTGGCTACCGCGAGTGAATACCTGGTCCTGTTTCGCTCCGCTGCCGCCGGCTTCTTCGACCTGGAAACAGGCGGAGGCACAGGCAACCTGGGCGGTTTCAAATCGGGCTGCACCTCGAACCTGGTCGCTGCCGATGGGGTCTTGAATGCGCCCGACTACACCCGCACCTGCACCTGCAGCTACCAGAATCAGACCTCACTGGCCATGGTTCACATGCCCGATAACGAGATCTGGACGTTATCCGACTTGAAGTCCCTGGTTCCCAACCCCCTGAAGCCGCTCGAAACTGAGATGCCTCGCATCAAACGTGTGGGCATCAATCTGGGCGCGCCGGGGGACCGGCTGGCGGAGAACGGTGTGCTCTGGCTGGATTATCCGAGCGTGGGAGGAAGCTCACCCGATATTCCCGTCACGGTCACACCCGCAGAGCCTACCTGGTTCCGTCATCACTCATCGTGGGTAGCGGGCAAGGCAGGCTTGAAGTGGATCGCGGCCTCGGGCGCTGAGGGGCTGACCTCCGTAACCATTACCCTGGCTGACGAATCCGCGCGCGTGCGCCCCTACACGGTGCGGCTGCATTTTGCTGAACCCGAGGACATCGGCCCCGGCGAGCGCGTTTTCAGCGTTGCTCTGCAGGCCAGGACCGTGCTTCGCGACCTCGACATTGTCAGGGAAACCGGCAGACCTCGGCGCGCCCTGGTCAAGGAGTTCAAGGACGTCCGCATCGGCGCTCGCCTGAAGATATTCCTGACACCCTCAAGCAAGCCTGCGACGAGCTCAGTCGAATCGGGCAAGTCGCCCGTGCTCAGTGGCATCGAAGTGGTGGGAGAAGATTAGGCAGACCAAGTAAGGCGACGGGGACTGGTGCCCGGCCTGGCATGGCTACCTTTAATGAGTTGCCCCTCGACGTGACTTGTGTGAGATTCAAACTTGCGACTAACCACTGCAACCGGAAAAGAGGCAAAAGGACCCGTGACATCCAGGTCGCTTTTCGTACTGGCATGTGTGGGGCTGATGACTTCCACTGTCTTTGCAGGGGAGTCCGGGGCAGCTCCAATCAAGGAGGGTGCTGTCATCCTCAATGAGGGGAGTATCTGGCGGGCTCACTTCACCTGGATGAAGCCTCTGGTCAGAACCGCCTCCAGTCTGGAAGAAATCAGGAGCTGGCGGAGAAAGATAGGTTCCTCCTCCCCCTTGCCGCCGGAGGACTGGACCGGTATGGACTTCAACGACCTGGGCTGGATGCGCTGGCGGGAACAGGAGCGCCAGCGCCTTTTCGTCGAGGACAGTAAAGGCCCACTGGCCCAGGGCTACGACCACAATATCTACGGGCTCATGCAATCCCCATATCTGGGCCTGATGTGCCTCCGGGGAAAGTTCACGGTCGAGGAGCCCGACGGCGTCCGCAATCTGACTCTTTCCGTTGCCTACCGCGGGGGAATCGTGGTCTATGTCAATGGCAGGGAGGTAGCCAGAGAATATCTTCCCAAAGAGGGCAAAGTGGACCTCAGCGCGCTGGCGCAGGACTATCCGCGCGAGGCCCTCTTCAAACCCGATGGCAAGCCTCTGACCTATCGAGATTATATCCGTGCCCCTGACCTTATTCCCCGCATGGAAAAGCGCGTCCGAAAACTGGAAGTTTCCATACCGGTATCACTCCTGAAGAAAGGGATGAACGTCCTGGCCTTGGAGATTCACCGCGTCCCACACCTGGAAGGAGCAGATACGGACTGGAGCACCTGTGGCATGGTGAGTGTGGAGCTGCGCGGCTGCGGAGCTATCGTGCCCAACGTGGAAAGACCCAGAGGTCTTCAGGTGTGGAACGCCAGCGTGCTCACCCGGGTCACCCCCTTGGGTTCCGGTTATCGCCAGCGCATCGGCGCCGGCGCGCCCAGTGCCGTCGTCCGTCTCCCCTTGAGCTGGAGTGACCCTCACGAGGCTCTTGCTCCCATTACTATTGTGGCAGCCCGAAAAGGCGTTTTCAGCGGACAGGTGGTGGTAAGCTCCAATGAGCCGATTCGAGGCATCAAAGCGACCATGAGCGACCTGGTGCAGACGAAGGGCCCGGGACGCCTCCCCGCTTCGGCAGTTCAGGTGCTCTACGTCGCTTTCCCCGACCATCCACCCCGCCACATCCGCTACGACCCTGCCATTTCGTTGCTTGATGCGCTCAGCGAAACACCCCCTGCCCAGGTCAGGGCTTTCGAGGCGCAACATGGCGTCTCCACCTGGGTGGACGGGGGCGCCGTCGAGCCCATATGGGTCAAGGTGCGGGTCCCTGCCGACGCGCCTGCCGGGGACTACAGGGGCACCCTCTCTATTGAGGCGGAAGGCATGAACCTAATTACGGTGCCTGTGCACCTGCAGGTGGTGGGCTGGACCTTGCCTGACCCGGTTGACTTTAAGACTCATATGGGGCTAATGCAGTCCCCGGATACCATCGCTGAGTACTACCACGTCCCCCTCTGGTCAGAGAGACACTTCCAGCTCATGGAGAGGTCGTATGCCTACATGAGAGAGCTGGGAGGCAAGAACGTCTTCCTCCCGCTGGTGGCTAAGACCTGGTTAGGCAATGAGCAAAGCATGGTTTACTGGGTCAAACAACCCGACGGGAGCTATACCTACGATTTTGCTGTCTTCGACCGCTACCTGGACCTGGTGCAGAAGTACCTGAAGCCGGATGTTGTCTGTCTCTATGCCTTTGCCCCCAAGGCCGGATATATGCAGAGGCCCTATCAGGGCTACGTCAGTGTGCTGGACCCGGCGACCGGCGAGGTGCACCCCATGGAGACGCCTGCCTGGGCCCCCACGCCCGAGGCTGTCGCTTTCTGGAGACCGGTGCTGAAGGCGGTCGAGGCGAGGCTGGTGAAGCGCGGTCTGGCAGATGTGACCGTGCTGGGCCTGATTCCTGATGGGCGCGTCCGCAAGGAGGCAGTGGAGCTCTTCACGGAAGTCCTGCCTGGGGTGAAGTGGGTCCAATTAGCCCATTATGCGGGTCAGAAAGGCGCTGTGCACGACGTGCCCTACGCATACGTCATGTCAGTCTGGGGAAGGCAGTTCGGCAAGTCACGACTGCGCTTTGGCGCCTGGGACCTGGACCTGAAGTCGGACCAGCACTACCGCGCCACGCCCTTTATGGACCTGCGCCCCAACGGCTCCATAGCTGCCTTCCGCCTGGCGCCGGAACGGGCCCTCAGAGCCAACTCCAACGGTCTGGCGCCAATCGGGATGGACTTCTGGGTGCTCACCCGGGGAGAGCGGACGGGTACAGTGGAGACCGGGGCAGCGGGCTGGAACATGATGATGAGCACTTACAGCACGGGGGCTTTGCTGGCACCCGGCCCGGAGGGCGCTATCTCGACGGCCCGCTTCGAGCTCTTGCGCGAGGGGGTCGAGGCATGTGAGGCGCGGATGGTCATCGAGAATGCGCTCTTCGACGAGAGCACACGAGAGCGCCTGGGGGCAGACCTGGCCTCGCGCTGTCTGGAGGCGATGGACGAGCGCGATGAGATGTTTGCGTTCATGCGCTGTGGCGAGCTGAAGACCCAGGGCGAAGGATGGAAGTGGTACGAAGCTTCAGGTTGGCAGGAGCGTTCCGAGAAGCTCTTTTCCCTGGCTGCCGACGTGACGGAAGCCCTGGCACGCGAATAGTCATTGCGGATACCAGTACACGAGAAGGAGGGTAGGATGAGATACGGATTAGCTCAAGACATTGGCAAGGTCAGACGGCAAGATGGCAGACTGCCAACGGCGCTGAAAACAGCACGGGGCTTCTGGATGTATCACCAGTTTCAGGGAGGAAAAATGTTCGCATGGTTCAGAAACTACTCACCAAGAGCGTTGATAGTTGTTCTGGTTGTTACCGCGGTGCTATCAGGTAGTGCTGTCGTGGCGGGCGCGGAGGAGACAGGTGCGCAACTCATACTGGAGACGCAGAGCCATTGGCGGTGTCACTTCGTTTGGCAGGATGAACTGCTCGCATGGGAATCCGGAGAAGTCACGCCCTTCCGCATAGTCAAAGGCAAGGAGAAGGGCACCGCCGTGCTCGAGAGAGTTGACCCGCAGCCGGATGCCTCCCTTACCATCCCCGCCAACTGGACATCGCCCACTTTCGCTGACGGTTCCTGGATAGCTACTCCGGGCCCCATTCTGCACTCCCCTTATCGGCACGACCTGGCTGCCATCTACCTCAGGGGCAAGTTCGAGGTGGTGGACCCTGCCCAGGTGAATGGTCTCACCTTGTCGCTGTTGTATCGAGGCGGTGTGGCTGTCTATCTCAACGGAAAAGAAGTTGTCCGAAGACATCTCCCCAGGGGGAAACTTTCCCCGGATACACCTGCCGAGGGATACCCCTTGAAAGCGTATCTGGATGCTGAGGGCGAACTGCTCACGATGCGTGGCAGGACCCCTCCGGAAGGTATGAGCTTGCGCGAGAGAATAGTCTCCGACCTCACGCTTCCCACCTCCGCATTGCGCCAAGGCATCAATGTCCTTGCCGTCGAGCTACATCGCGCGCCCACCGCAGAGGTCTATCACCGTAAGAAGGCACCGCGCGGGCATGAGTGGTCGATGCTGGGCTTTGCCAGTCTGGAGTTGTGGGCAGGTGCTGGTTCCGCGCTCTTGCCTAATGTCGGACCCTCGAAGAAGCTCACTATCCGCGTCGGCAATCCCCTGGTGGAGGTGTGGGACCGGGAACCGGCAGACCTTGGCGGACGTTCCGCGCTGGTATCCATAGCCGGTGCCCGCAATGGCGCTTTCAGTGGTGTGGTCATCGTGCAGAGTGCAGAACCCATCGAGAGACTGAAGGTTCTGCCAGGCGATTTGAAGCAGACAAATGGCACCGGAAAATTGTCAGCATCCGCTTGCCGAGTTCGCTACGGGCTCCCTGGTGACCCGGCAGTCCCCTATGAGATAGGACGCTATCCTGAAGGCGCACGCTTCCTGGGTGTCCTGAGCGATGAACTACCCAGGGATAATGCCTCCCTCACGGTGCCTGTCTGGCTGACGGTGCGGGTGGGTCGGGATGCAAAGCCCGGTCTATACAAGGGCAAGCTCAGCATCAGCGTTAACCGCGCAAGAACAGTCGAGGTTCCCGTGGAGCTATCGGTCGCTGACTACCCTTTGCCCAATCCCCAGGACTTCGTCTCCTTCGTAGGACTGATGGAATCACCCGAATCGGTGGCTCTGCAGTATGGTGTGCCCATGTGGTCGGAAGCACACTGGAAGCTTCTCGACAGGGTGTTCGCATCCATGGCACGGGTGGGCGTGAAGTCCGTCTATATTCCCCTCATCGGCCATACCAATATGGGCAACGAAGAATCCATGGTGCGCTGGATAAAAGAGCCGGACGGCTCCTACAAGCACGATTTCAGCAGCGTAGAGCGCTACCTTGACCTGACCCTGAAGCATCTGGGCAAGATTCCAGTGGTCTGCTTCTACGTCTGGACACCCGCTCACGGCGGGGGGAGCTGGGGCAAGATAAAGGACGTGCCCAAGAACGCCAACCCCATGTTCTTCACCCTCCTGGATGAGACCACGAGGGAAGCGAAGGCGGTGGAGGGGCCCGACTGGGGAACACCGGAAAGCATCCCGTTCTGGCAGCCCGTCTTTGCGGGCCTGCGCCAGCGGATGACCGAGCGTGGACTTCTGGAGTCGATGGCCGTCGGACTGCGCAATGATCACAACCCCAGCAAGCAGACCTTGGACGATCTGGCTGTGGTTGCGCCCAACATCCCCTGGGTGTCGTGCGCACACGGGTACTATACCAGCTTTGCAGGCATGCCTACGGCGCTGGCCTCGCGTGTTTGGGGATCATCCGGGCCCAAGCTCTCCACCGATCCCAGAAAGAGTTACGGTTGGCAAAACAAGATTATCTCGCCGGTGTTCCCCCGCTACGGCGCCGGTACCGTGGGGCACATCCACTCCACTTGTCCGCTCGGCCTTTTCCATGCCTGTATTGAAGGCTTCCAGGCTGCCGGCTATGATGGTGTCAACCGCATGGGTGTTGACTTCTGGCCGGTGGTGAAAGACCAACGCGGACGCCACACTTCCGTCGTCTCCCGTCATTCCTACCGGAACCGGCCGGGCTCACCCACCATGACCAATGCTACTTTTCTCTATCCGGCTGAAGCGGGCCCACTGGAGACGGTGCGCTTCGAGGCGCTGCGTCTGGGTGTGCAGGAAGCCGAAGCCCGCATCTTCATCGAGAAGGCACTGACCGACGATGCTAAACACGCCAGGCTGGGCGAGGACTTGGCCAGCCGAGCTCAAGAGCTTCTGGACGAGCGCGTCACTCTTATTATCAATGCCCACCGGGATAAGAAGTTTTCCGGAATGGGAACAGATGCCAGTTGGCTATACTATGCCCAGGGCGCCCAGCGACGTGCCCGCCAACTCTTTCGGACCGCCGCTGAGGTGGTCAAGGCGCTGGGTGCCCAATCCCTGGCGGAGAAGTCACGCTAAGTGCGCACTTTCATAAGTTCGCATAGGGTTGTGCGTCTTCTTGACCTGAGCAAGACCGTGCTTGGAGAAGGGGTCGGGAAAAGGTATTACTGAACCGCGCCCGCTTGGGCGTTCTGAGTGGGGACGAATAAAAGGGGGACAAGGTGCGCTGTTCAATGGGAGCCTTCGGTGTTGTGATGTTGCTGGGTGTGGCCATCGTCGCCACGGGGTTGGCAAGCGAGTTTGCTGGTTCGCAAACGACCGTTATCCTCAACACGCACAGCTTTTGGCGGACGTATGTGACGATGCGTCCGCCCGTCTTCGGGACGGTCACCGACGCCAAGCCGGACCCCAGGTCCATTCCGACTCGCAAGAAGACCCGCCAGCCGATACTAACGCCTGACCAACCCTTTTCGCCTTTCCCACCTGCCGACTGGTCACACCCGGAGTTTGACGACAGCGACTGGTGGCGTGACCCGGGGCCCTACTTCGCTTACGAATCTGCGCGCAAGCCCAACTACCGGGGTAACTATGGGATGAGCGATGCCTACGGTCTGGGTCGGCCTTGGGGGCTGGCACTATTGTGTCTGCGGGGTAAGTTCATAGTGACCGACCCTGCCCAAGTCAAGAAGTTGACGTTCTCGGCAAGGTTTCGCGGCGGGCTGGTGATTTATCTCAACGGTAAGGAAGTTGCTCGAGGCTACATGCCTGACGGACCCACAAGCTTCCAAACCCTGGCCCAGGATTATCCTCCAGAGGCATTTTTTGACCGTCGTGATGTGGGGATGAGTTGGCGGATGGTTCGTAGTATGGAAGGTGAGGTCAAAGACCGTCTGGCCCAACGCATTCGGGAGGTGACGGAGTTGTCACTGCCACCGTCAGTTTTGAGAAAGGGCCTCAACGTTCTGGGCATTGAGATTCACCGGGCTGCCATGCATCCCGAGACGGCTGCCAAGGGAGGGATATTCTGCCCTGTAGGTCTGATTGAGGTGGAGCTCGTAGCTTTGGGGCCCGGGGGGATTGTCCCCAACCTGAAGCGCCCGCAGGGCTTACAGGTCTGGAACGAGAGCATCAATAAGGACGTGCTGACCGTCGATTACGGCGAGCCGCACCCTCCGCGAGCGCTGCGCATCGTCGGTGCTCCGGGCGGGACTTTTTCCGGCCAGGTGGTGGTTGGCTGTGATAAGGAGCTCAGAAGCTTGCAGGCGGAAGTGGGTCCGCTGAAAAGTACGACGAGGGCGGCAGTAATTTCCGCTGCGGCGGTCAAGGTCAGATACGGGGTGCTCAGTGGCGGCCATTACGGAAGGGTCTATTATGAACCGACCACGCACCAGCGTCCCCGCTATCCATCGCACAATCGTTTTATTCGTTTTGCCAAGCTGACGGCCACCCCCCCGCAGGCCGTATCCGCGGCTACGCCCATCTGGGTGACGGTGCATCTCCCGGAAGATGCTGCACCTGGAAAGTACGAGGCCCTGTTAACCATCCAGGTGGAGGGCTTTCAGCCGCTCACGGTACCCGTGCACTTGACAGTCTGTCGCTGGAAGCTGCCCAGGCCAGGCGAGTACCGCACCTTTGTGGACATGATTGAATCACCTGAGTCGGTGGCGCTCTTCTACCAGGTGCCACTGTGGTCGGATGAACACTTTGAGCTAATCGGCAAGAGCTTTGATTTGATGGCGCAGGTGGGTAATCGGGTGCTCTACATTCCGTTGATTACCGGGTCCCACTTCGGCAATGCCCATACCATGGTGCGCTGGATGCGGGCCCCGGACGGCAGCTTCGAGCACGACTACAGCCCTGTGGAGAAGTACCTGGATTTGGCCATCGAGCGCATGGGCAAGCCCCTGGTAGTCTGCTTCTATGTCTGGGACTATTATCTGGGCGCCGGTGACCGTTTTGCCGGCCGCTGCTGGAGTCGTGACCGCACCTCCGTCATTGAAGCCATAAAGGGTGTCCCGCAGGTGAGCCTCTTGGACCCGGCTACAGGTGCGGTGGAAGAGATGAACGGTCCGTCCTACGATAGACCGGAGGCGGCAAAGGCCTTTTGGAAGCCGGTAGCCGAAGGCTTGAGAGAACGACTCGAAGCTCGCGGACTGGCAGGAGCGCTGGTATTGGGACTGGCGGGTGACTGGTGGCCCTCGCGGCAACAGGTGCAGGTCTGGAAGGAGCTCCTGCCTGAGGCCACCTGGGCCATCCATGCCCATTCCCTGGGCACCAACTTATACGGGGTGCCCTTCGGGTACAGTTGCGGCGTTGCCAATGTAGTATTTCCCATCGATCCTGGTGTCGAGCGACGCTACGGCTGGCAGAATCCCCGCCTGGTGTGTTACCTGCCACGGGACTTGCCCCGCTTGCCTCTGGTGTCATACAGGCTGGTTCCGGAGCTGAGCCTGGCGGGCGGTCAGCGGGGTGTGGGGCGATTGGCGGGTGACTTCTTCCCCATTCCCGTTGGTGACAACTCCGAGAGATTCATTACCCTGATGCGTCGGCAGAAGCAAGGAGGACCTGCCTGGCAAAACCTGGGGCTGGCAGCACCGTTCTTGCTGCCCGGACCGGAAGGCGCAGTGCCTACCTTGCGCTTCGAATCGCTGCGCGAAGGTGTGCAGGCGTGTGAAGCCAGAATCTTTATCGAAAGCGCCCTCACAGATGAGACGCTGCGGGCCAGGCTGGGTGAGCAATTAGCTCAGCGGGCGCAGGTCTTAATAGACGAGCGCACCCGCTACACTGCATGGGCACTGCACCAGGAGGGCAACTTCTACAATTTCGGCTCGTACCTCCCGGGCGGCGCCCTGGGATGGAACTGGTATACCGGCTCCGGTTGGCAGCAGCGCCTGGAGAAACTGTTCAACATTGCCGCCGAGGTGGCCGGGGCTTTGGACACTATGGAAACCGTAGCGCGCTAATAGGAAAAGGTCAGGTTGTACAGAGTTTCAGCGAAGACCCTCGACACCGGCTTCACGGAAAGCTATGATTCGCAATAGGCAAGCAAGAGTCGCTTGCTGCGGGCGCAAGGCATGAACCGCAGGCGTAATCTTGGGTAATGATTCAGATGGGGGAGACGAGATGGAAAAGATTATTCTCAGCGAGAAAGAGTACCGTGATAAGGTGTACGGCTGCTGGCTGGGCAAGAACATCGGAGGCACTCTGGGCACGCCTTTCGAGGGCCAGAAATACGTCAACGACCTCGACTTCTACCATCCGGTGCCCACTGAACCCCTGGCCAACGACGACCTCGACTTTCAACTGGTGTGGCTCAAGGTGCTGGAGGACAAAGGCTTCCCACCTCGTCTCCCGGACTTTGCCGACTATTGGCGAAAGTACCTGTCCGTCTATCCCTGGAGCGAATATGGCCTCTGCATGAGGAACCTGGAGCGAGGGCTCTTGCCTCCCATCTCGGGCTGGTTCGAGAACTACTACGTTGACCACATGGGTTCACCCATCCGCAGTGAAATCTGGGCCTCGATTGCGCCCGCAGACCCCGAGAGAGCAGCAGCACTCGCCTGGATGGATTCTGCCCTTGACCATGCCGGCGGCGAAGGAATGTATGGCGAGATGTTCTGCGCCGCGGTTGAAAGTGCCGCCTTCGTGCTCGACGACCCGCTGACACTCATCCGCATCGGCTTGGCCATGATTCCCGGCTCCTCCCAGATTTCCCGCGCTGTGCGGGAGGCCGTGTGGTGTTGGCAGGAAGGCAAACGCTGGGCCGAGGCCCGCGACCGCATCGAGCGCATCTATGGCAACATCCGCGCCTCCCATGCACCCATCAACCATGCCTTCATCGTCCTGGGCTGGCTCTATGGTGAGGATTTCGGTGATAAGCTCTGCAAAGCCGTGAACTGTGGCTACGATACCGATTGCACCGGCGCCACGCTGGGAGCGCTTCTGGGCATCATCGGAGGCACCGCTTACATCCCTGACAAATGGGTGAAACCGGTGGGCAAGGGAATCATACTGCATCCTTACACCGGCAAGTTCAATGCGCCCGAGACGGTTGATGAGCTGACCGAGCGCACCGTGGTCCAGGCCAGGCGCTTTGCCAAGGAGCAATCCGACACAGTCGGTTTCGGCAACGAGACCTCCCTGCCCACAGACCTCAGTTCCCTGCTCTTCAGAAACGAAAAGGCCGTTGCCGCCTACCAGCAGGACACGCGTGCCGCCGTGGCCTTAGATGGTGACCTGGACATCACCTTCCACTACCAGGGTGATCCGGTGTTGTACCCGAGCGTATCTCGCAGGGTCACTGTATCGTTGAGCAAGAAAGGCCAGCCCGTCGCAGGCAAGGTGGCCCTGCGCGCGCCGGCAGGCTGGAAGGTTGAGAAAGCCGGGGAAAATGCCACCTTTGATGTCACGGCAAGTGAAGTCAAGGACAATAACGTCATCAAGGTGGAGGTCGAGCTTGAAGGCAAGAGCTACTCAGCAGGCTTCACGGTCCTGGGACCCAATGTGGCTAAAGGTTACCCCAGTGCGACCGGCGTGGAAACCTGCCGCAAGTGTGGCGGCCGCAAAGGCGACTGCCTCTGCCCCGCAGGTTCGACTTGATTGAGGACTGCCGGGCGCGCCGCTGGCGGCAGCGCCGTGATGCTTTGGAGAAAGCAAGAAACTCGTGCGTTTCAGAAAGCTATTGTGGAAAAGCAGACGTTTCTTCACTCGCCATCTCCTCGACCGGCTGCGCCTGCCCGTTTGCCAAGGCAGGCTCAAAGGTGCAACCTGGATGCTGCAGGCAGGCACACCAAGCTACTGGTTGGGGATTTACGAGCACCGCAAGCAGGCAGTTTTCGAACAGGCGGTAACCCGGGGCAGCATCGTTTTCGACATCGGCGCTCACGTGGGGTTCTATACCCTACTGGCTGCGGATTTGGTCGGACCTGAGGGTCAGGTTTTTGCCTTCGAGCCGGTCCCCCGCAACTTGTGCTACCTGCGCAAGCATCTGCGCCTGAACAGCATCGATAATGTCACCGTCATGGACATGGCAGTGGCTGACAGCTCAGGTGTCGGTCGCTTCGAGGAGGGTTGGACTCCCACCAAGGGACGTATTGCGCCAGATGGCAGCCTCCAGGTGCGAATGACCAGTCTGGATGAGCTACTGTCAGCCGGGCGGGTCCGCCTCCCCGCTGCGTGAAAATCGACGTTGAGGGTGATGAGCTCTTGGTGCTTACCGGCGCCAGGAAGATGCTGGCCCAGGCCCATCCCACCCTCTTCCTTGCCACCCACGGTCGCCAGACCCATCGGCAGTGCCTGCAGTTCCTGCGGGCGCTGGATTACGAACTCGAACCTGTGGTAGGCAAGAGCCTGACGCGTACCGACGAAATCCTTGCGCACACCGATGGGGCTTCGCTCCATAGCCGGATTGACTGACACGACTGACCGTTATCGCGGCAGGCCTCCTCCCAGTGCCTTGTATTCGATGTGAATGCCTTCGTTTTTTTCTTCCGATAGCACAGTGACTTCGAACTTGAGACCTTCGGCTGTGGTTACCAGCAAACGACAAGGTAACTCCGGAAGTGTGTAGCCTCCCAGTTTGAGTTCCTTATCCTCCCGCTGTAGAAGCACCAGATGCCACTTGCCATCTTTCCATAAGCTGATGCTTGCGCCGCGGAGAGCCCAAAGCTCGTCTTCGAAGGCGAGGTCACCCTTGCCCAGTTTGATGAGGTGCCTTAACGCTTCGTCCCCCGTGCTGATGAGGGGTAGCATCTCGCCGGTCTTCAGGTCGAGGATAACCTTTGCGCCGCGCGTGTCTGCATCGGGAATGTAGGCTTTGCACACTTGCTCCTCGGGTGGCTTCTTCGATTGCGGGGGAAGAGGCTTATACTCCAGGGTGCATGACTTGTTGTCTGCTTCCAGAATCTTCACTTCGAACTTGCGCCCCTCTCCTACGAATTCCACGCCCGCCCCAGCGCTGCTATGCGCCGCCTCTGATAACATCGGATTTCCGATGTTACGGTAACCCGCGGGCGGACCATCGTCAACTTCCGGCCGCAAGACGCTTGACGCGGCAGCAGTCCAGGGGTACGATTCGGTCTTGGGCTGACTCCGTCCAGCAAACGGCAGTCGTCGTAGAAAAAAGAGTTGGCCAGCAGGAAGGATGAACAAGAGACCATGAACCCGGAGACCGTCATCAGGAGCGAGACGAACGAGGATATCGGAGCCATAGCCGAGGTGACGATTGCAGCGTTTCGGACCTTGGAGATCAGCAACCGGACCGAGCAGTTCATTATAGAGGCGCTGCGCGCCGCCCATGCCCTCACCGTATCGCTGGTCGCAGAGGTCGGTGGCCGCGTCGTTGGTCACATTGCGTTTTCGCCCGTGACCATGTCGGATGGCACACAGGACTGGTACGGACTTGGACCTGTTTCGGTGTTGCCGGAGTACCAGCGTCAGGGCATTGGCAAGGCCCTGATCCATGAGGGATTAGCACGGCTGAAGAGCATGCACGCCCGCGGCTGTTGTCTCGTGGGGCATCCGGAATATTACAAGAAATTCGGGTTCGATAACGTTCCGGAACTGGTCCATGAGGGAGTACCGCCGGAAGTCTTTCTCGCACTGTCTTTCGACGGAAACATGCCGCGGGGCACGGTCACTTTCCACGAAGGATTCAAAGCCGACGGCCCACAAGAGCGTCCAGGCAACACTTCACAGTGCGCCTGACGGAACAAGTGCCCGGGTTCTCGGTGGGTGGATTACTTGTGCGCCATGGGGTGCGAGGCTGACTAATCCTGCGCCCGCCAGGATGAAGGCGCCCTTGAGCGAGGCATCAACAAAGACTTTCAGCCAAACAGGCGCATCAGAAGAGAGCAACAGGAAATTCGTCAATGCTTCCATGACTAACGTCCCTCCTTCCTGGCCTGGCGGATGAGCCGAGCAAGTCTATCCAGGTCCGCATTGGAGAGTTCCGTTTGAGAAACGTCAAGTAGTGCTGCCACCGCCTGCTCGACGGAGTCATCGAAGAAGGTCGCCAGGAGTTGCCTGAGCGCCGAGCGGGCAGCTTTACCACGCGGCAGAGTAGGGGAATAGATGTATCGTGCTCTCTCCTTATCGTGTTTGAGGTAGCCCTTTTCCTCCAGCACACGAAGCATGGCGCGCACTGCCGAGTAGGAGGGCGGCTGGGGCAGGTGTTCCAGCACCTCCGCCACAGATGCTTGTCCACGGCGATAGATGATGTCCATAATCTGACGCTCACGACGACTCAAGTTCAACTGCCACTGTACTCGCATCAGCTTGCCCTCCTGGATTCCAATATGAGGCAGGATTGTGCCCGGACCTTTCTCGTTGATGACAGTGCTGCCACGCGCATGCTGTAAAACTAGCATGTGGAGACTGGCTGTCAAGAAAAATGCTGTTTTCCTAGCATATTTGCTGGAACATGTGTAGGAGTTGATGTAAGAGGCTTTCTGATAGGCGCTTACGACAACTGCTCGAAAAGGCCTGTTCGCTTCATCGAGAAAATTTCCTGACAGATAGTCCAGCGCCGGCCCGTAGGGAACTGGCAAGGTGACGCAAGACCCGGACGTTTGTTTGCAGGAGCATGGGTTGATAAATTAGATTGCGCCTGTGTGGAGGCAGGAAAGATGACTGCCTGTGCACCTGTGCCTCAACCTCCTGAGCGCAGGAGCACAAGAAACCAGGGTGTGATACAGGAAGTTTGGGTGGCAGGTGAAAGTAACGGTCAAGTGGTAAATTGGACTCATATGGGTTGATTACAGCTTGCCATATTTGAGTCCGCAGTCTATGTAATGAATAACGTTCTGCCCGATTCTTTTATCCAGAGGGGTGGTGAGAGGCATTGCTGTTGGGCAGAGAATAAAACCTCCTCCTGATGCTCCTTCTGCAATCGCCTTCTTAACCGCATTTTCTATATCATCCTTGCTTCCAATTTCAAAAAGCCTTTCTTCAATATTGCCGATGAGCGTAACCTTGCTTCCCAGCGCCTCTCTGGCTTCCTTTAACTCAACATCGCCATCCGGAGGTGGCTCCACCGGGTCGGTAGCATCAATTCCCATTTCCGTAAACGAGCCTAACACCCTTTTTATTTTGCCATGAGAGTGCAGTCTTGCCTTTGCCCCGTACGCATGTAAGAGGCATACCAATTCCTTATCGTAACGGGTGACGAGGCGGTCAAATTCCCGAGGTGCAAGGTATGGAGGAGTAGCATATTCCGGTCCGACTATACGGTACAGGGTAACGGCGCCTTCTCTCAAAAGATGCTCAAGATAGCCGCAGATTCGTTGCTGAAAAAAGTCCATTAGTCTGAAAATGAGGCCCTGATTGTCAATGTACATGGTGAGAAATCTTGCGAATCCAAATATTTCTGCTGTTAAACACAAAGCATCAGGAATGCTACATAGGACAATTCCGGAATCATTGATTTTCTCATCCAAGTCGAAAAAGGAGTTAACCGGGGGGCGCCAGGGAACGTAAGGCAAGGAGAGAAGTCTCTCAGCATCCTCTTCGCCTTTACACAGGGGTTCGATGTTCCAGGCAGAGTGAATTCCCTCATCTTCTCTATGCAGGGTAGAGAGCTCTCCCAGAGGAGTCATAACCGCGGTTCTTCTATAAGAAGATTTCCCTTCCCGCCATTTCCTGCTTGCAACGTCTTCCGCCCCTACTTTTCCGTAGAATAGAACGTCATTTTCGCGAGGAGGCGACCAGAAATACATCTTATCAGTCTTGTCTTCAGCATACTTCAATATCTCAATGTATTCCGGATAGTCCCCAATCCATCCATCGTAGAAGCCGTCAAACTCGTAGAGGGATATGGGGACTCTGTCTACATCCTCTCCTTTCAAGGTTCTTGTAAGTCTCTCTCTGGAACCCAATTTCATTTCCGCATTTCCTGGCTGTTTAGCTAACCGCAGCCCGCCGTGCATCTTCTCGGCGTATCTCCGGGCAATCCAGGGCTCAATCGTGAGACTCCTTCACCAACTCGCCCGGCAGGCTCTTTCGCAGCGCCCTTATCTTCTGGAGGTCCTCTGACTCCGGCAGGGACAGTGTGTAGAGGGCAAGGCTCTTGCTCTTGGGGTACGCTTGCCTTGTTGTTGAAACAAACTTCTCTGCTTCAAGACAAAGCGAGCCTGGGGTCCTGGATGCGCTTGAGGTTATGCGTCTCGCGCTGCCCCTCCAGATTCGGCGGACAGTTTGTCCAAGAGCAACTCGCCTCCCACGCCGATGTTCTCTGAGACGTTCTCATGAATCACGGTGGTGAAAACTTCCATGCGGATGCCTGTGGCGCGGCTGGCGGCTTGCGCGAACGCGCGCACCAACTGCCGCTTCTTCTCCTGCTCCATTTTGGGTCCCTCAAAGATAATCAAAGGCATGATTCCTCCTCCCGTAAGTGTTAAGCGTCCCACGAAACGAATCTCATCAACCATTTTCCTGCAAGTCCATCGCGGCTGTCTTTGTCTCATGCCAGCGCCTCGTCAATCATGGCCAGGTAGTTAGCAAGAGGCACGTAACTGGGAATGGAGTTGCCCGAGCCGATGGCAAAGCGTCCGCGCTCCCCGCAGGTTTCTATCAGGTAACGGGTGTGTCGGCGTACGTCCTCGGGTGAGTCGGCGGCGAGTCTATTCACATCCACGCCTCCCAGGACGGCAATGCGGCCAGCGAAGCGTGCCTGGAAGTCCTCCACGGGCAGGATGGCATCCTCGAAGGAATGTTTGCCGTCGATGCCCACGTTGGATATGAGGTCTTCCATGATCCCATCGAGATTGCCACAGGAATGCAGGAAGTAGGGGATACGCCGCTCGTGTGCCAGGCGCGCGAAGCTCTGGTGCCAGGGGAGTATGTATTCTTCGAGATGGGATGGCGCCATGAGCGTGCCTGTGCGAAATCCCATGTCGTCACCCGGCATAATGGCAATGAGGTTCTCCAGCTCGAGCAAGTGCTCGTAAAAACGGGTCATCAACTCGCCTAGCTTATCCGAAATCGCTTTCACCAGGTTGCCATCGTCGTGCAGCGCCAGGCACAGACCTTCGTAAGACATGATGCGGGAAAGATGCTCGAACATGCCGCCGCCGTGATTCGCAATCAGTCCCATTCCCTCGGGCAGGTGGCTATTGAGGTACTCGAAGGGGAAGAAGTCCATCTCCTCGACCTGTGGCCAGGGATAAGACTCGAACTCCTGCCAATTGGTGATGGTTCCGTGGTGTTCGTCGGCCCAGGCTCTCTGCTTAGTTGAACCGGGCGCGGTATCGGGCGCCAGCAACCGATTCTCGCTTAATTCCAGACCGCGCTCGAAACGAACCAGGTCGTAGCCCATGCGATACCAGAACTCGATGAGGTTGTCCAGGTAGGCTTTCTGGGAATCACGGTCGGTGGCAGGTCTAACCCAATCTCTGCCAAGCAGGTCGGTGAGGATGGGCCTCATGACCATCTCGTCCACGATGTACTCTATGAGAGGAACCCGGGAGCTTGTGCGGCGGCCCATCATAATGTCGATGAAGTCTTGAGCATCGGGTTTCGGATGTTTCAGGGGCAACTTGCGCAGGCGCATGTGAACTTCCTACTTTCCTCTGCCGTCCCACCAGTAAGTACGGAACTTCTCCATCGCTGCCGCCAGGGCATCGACATTCTCGGGAGGTGTAGGTGGATAGACACCCGCTGTCAACTGAAGCCCGCCCCGCGAGGAGCCCAGCTTCCTGACCTCTTCCTCAACCAAGTCATGGATTTCCTGCCTGCTGCCGAAGGGCACGATTTTCTGTCGGTCGATATCGAGCTTGATGCAGCAGCGACCCTTCATGGTGCGGGCAATGTTGTCGATGCCATTGCAGAGGTCCTGGGGATTGAGCACATCACAGCCACACGCCAAGAGGTCATCAACCAGTTCGATGATGTAGCCGTCGCTGTGGGTATCGACGATGATGCCTGCCTCCTTGACGGGAGTCATCATACGCTTGTAGGCGGGCACAATCCACTTGCGGAAGTCGCGGGGGCTCAGGATGGATGCTCTCTGTGTGCCTATGTCCTCGGGGAAGTGGACCAGGTCCACACCGGTTTCGATGAAGTGTTTGACGATGACGTTGTTGCGCGCGACCAACATGTCGATGAGGTCATGTAGCCAGGGCTCGTCCAGCGCGAAGTCGTGCATCAGGTTATCGAAGCCGCGCAGGTACCACAGGCGCATGAGCAGGTAGCCATGGGCGAGGGCGGCAGTGGTAAGTTCCCCCTTCGCTTTACGCCTGGCGATGTCCTGGTGGAACTTCGGCCAATCGTATTCTCCCATATCGGCGTGACACTCGGGGTCAGGTGGCTGGAAGTGCTCGAACTTGGCCCAGTCGTCCAGTGGGTGTTCGATTACCTGTCCCTGGATGCCATGGTAGTGATATTCCCAGAGGCAGCCCCAGGGGTCTCGCCAGGTCTCGCCTGAAATCTGCCGGGGCTTCCAGCTCGCAAAATCGCGCTGGCCTTTTTTGAAATTGGGAAAGAGGATGGGATGCCGAGCGCAGACCTCCTCCAATTCCGGCCCCAGTTCGTACCAGGTTGCTTCCGAGAAGCTTATCCCGCACGGAATCCACTCCGGTCCGGTGCTGTGCACGTTTCTGATGTAGTTTTCACGATGCGAGAGCAATATTGACTCCTCCAATAGAACAATGGCTCAGGCCGGGCGCCGGCCGAGGGATTAAGTCGAACAGGTGAGTTCCTCTGTGGCAGGAATTCTACCCTTTGTCGGAGCAGTGTCAACGGCGAAAAAGAGCTGCGGCCGCAAAGCCTGTAGGCGATGACCGTTACCGAGATGCAAGAGGGCCTGGAAAAATCTGCTCCCCACTACCTTATGTGTCAATCTCGATAGTGTGGGTGAAGAAGGCTTCGCCTGCAAGTGGCGTGCTCAGGGCCCAATTGCCTTTCGGGTTGAGCACACCAGAGGGAGAGGAACATGGAAGGTCGAGAGGGGAGCAGTTATCGACGGTGACTATCCAGAGGTTCCCCGCGCGGGCACGGTAGCGCAGGTTTGCTTCATGGTATTGTCTGGCCACATCTGAGAACTCGCTGGCATCCCGGCCCCCATTGACGGCATGGAGGATAATGCGGGCGCCCAGGTTGGCCAATTTCTGCGTGAGATGAGGGTCGTCCATAGGGGTGCAGCAGGGGTTAGCCCAGAGGTCGTTACAGATGAGGCCGCCGATGGTAATGCCTTCCAGCAGAAAGGTTCTCAAGGGCGTGGTCTGGTAGTGATTGATTTCCCCCCTGAGTGGCCCGGTAAGGCTGCCACAGCGGAGAATCTTGCTGTGGAATCCGAGGTAGGTGCCGCTCTTGTCGTAGAAGCGAATCTGGTCATAGCAGCGGCCATCTTCCGCTTCGACGAAACAGGTGCCCAGCGCCAGGGCTAACCCCGCATCCCGAGCTTTGGCAGTGACTTTATCAAGAGCAGCGGACACGACCTCCTGGTCAAAATCGTGCGTGTACCCGCTCAAGGAGCCTTCAGGAGTCAAAAGCACATCCGCTTCTTCGGCAACTGCATAATCGATGGCGCGCATGATTGTTTCGAGGTTGGCGCTCACGTCCCGGGTAACGGGCATCTGGGCGCCGGCAATCTTTAGCTTCATTCCTTGTTCTCCAGGGGTAAAGATACTTATGGAAAAATTGTGCTGCATCCTTATTATAGTCAAGATGAGCGGAGATTGTTAGACTCTCTTCTCAAACTATGGCACTTTCAGAAAGGGGACTTGAGGATGCCTGAAGACGTGGGATATGCCAAACTGAGCCCGCTGGAGGCGCGCCTGGTGGAGGCCATGGAGGCGTTCGACATCATCGACAGCCACGAACACCTGACTCCTGAAAAGGTGCGGGTGGAGACTGAGGTCGATGTTTTCACGCTCTTCTCGCACTACACCCGCCACGACCTCTTCGTCGCCGGTATGCGTGAGCAGGACTACCAACTGCTTTACAATCGGGATATTCCCATTGAAAGGCGCTGGGCGATGTTCGAGCCATATTGGCAGCGCATCCGCCACGGCTCTTATGCGCGGGCAGCGCTCATTGCGGCAAAGAAGTTCTACGGCGCCGACGACATCAACCGTGATACCTACCAGGACATCTCCGCGCGCATGAGGGAATTCAATACCTCAGGCATTTACGAGCGTGTTCTGGGTGACGCATGTAATATTCGCATGGCGCTGGCGCAGTGTGGGAGAACTGACCTGGGCTCGCCACTGCTGACACCCGTGATGCCTTTGCTCTTCAAGATTGAAGATTGGCAGGCCCTCAACCGCGCCTACGGCGCTGATGCCCACATCCGGGCGCTGGATGACCTGCTGGATGCTATGAAGAGGTACATTCTGTCTGTGAAGGCGCAGGGCGCCGTGGGCCTTAAGATGCACTCCAATCCCTACCAGCCACCTGACCGCTCAGCAGCAGTCAGCTCTTTTGAGGCGCTGCGCGACGGAAAGGAGACACGGCTGCCTACTCATAACCCTTTGCGGGACTACGTCGTGGACTCCGCCATCGACTTTGCCACCAGAGAGGACCTGGTAATTGCGGTGCACACCGGCTATTGGCGGGATTTCCGCGAGCTTGACCCCCTGCACATGATTCCGCTTCTAGAGCGCCATCCTCGGACGCGCTTCGATATCTATCATCTCGGTTATCCCTGGGTGCGACCGGCGCTGATGTTGGGGAAGGGCTTCCCCAACGTGTGGCTGAATCTATGCTGGACACACATCATCTCCCAACGCTTTGCGCAGGACGGCATAGACGAGGCGCTGGACCTGGTCCCGGTCAACAAGATACTTGCCTTCGGCGGTGATTACGCCACGCCTGTGGAGAAAGTCTATGGGCACCTGATTATGGCTCGGGAGGACTTCGCCCGTGTTTTCGCCAGGCGCATTGAAGCTGGTCTCATCACCGAGGAGGAAGCCATCGAGGTGCTCAAGCTCTGGTTCTGGGACAATCCCAAAGAACTTTACCGGCTTGATGTCTAGCCGGTAGGACGCCCGGTCAAATACGTGGGGTTGCGCCAGGCATGGGTAGGGCCTGTCGGGTATGCAGTGCCTTTCAGTTCCTCGATGTAATCCTGCGCGGCGAAGGCCGCCACAGCACCGTCACCACAGGCAGTAACGATCTGTCGGCGGGAGTTTGCGCGCACGTCGCCGCAGGCGAAGATGCCCTTGGTGGAGGTGGTCATTTGCTGGTCAACGATGATATAGCCCCCCTTATCGGTTTTCACCTGTCCACTCAGAAAGCCAGTATTGGGGTTGAAGCCCACGAAGATGAATACCCCGTCACATTCAACCGTGTGGTGGCTCTCCTCCTTGAGGTTCTGGATAGTCACGGCCCGGACCCGGTCCTCGCCTTGTATCTCAGTCAGAATGGAGTTCCAGGCGAACTCGACTTTATCACCGACGGCAAAGAGTTGGTTTTGTAAAGTCCAGTTGGCCCGTAACCTACCGCGGCGGTGGACCAGGGTGAGCTTGCTGACGAAGCGGGTGAGGAAATGTGCTTCCTTGACGGCAACATCCCCACCACCGATGACAACGACCTTCCGGTCGCGGTAGAGAGGCCCGTCACAGGTGGCGCAGGCTGACACGCCTCGACCGAAGAACTTCGCCTCCCCCGGGATGCCCAGTCTCTTGGAGGTGGAACCGGTGGCAATGATGAGGGCGAAGGCGGAAATGGAGAAATCAGCGGTGTTGACCTTCCACCAGTTGTGCGCTTCATCACGCTTGATGGCGGTCACCTTACCCGTTCTGGTCTCGATGCCACAGTTCGTCGCCTGGGTGTACATCTTCTGGGTCAGGTCGAAGCCGGCGATGGCTTCCGGGAAGCCCGGGTAGTTCTCGACGATGTGGGTGAGGGTGGCCTGACCGCCCGGTGAGAAGGCTTCGATGAGGACGGTCTTAAGCCCGGCGCGGGCACAGTAGATACCTGCGCTCAGCCCGGCAGGCCCTGCGCCGATGATGGCAACATCGTAGTCGGGATTCATCTTTCTAAAAATACATCCTCTCAGCCATCAGGTAAGCGAAGTCCGCTTCCAGCTCGTTCTGCTTGACGTGCTCGATGCGAGAGGCAATCGCTTCGGCTTGCTGGCGCACCTCTCGAGAAAGAAGCATCTGTCTTGCTCCTGCAAGGGCGGCATTACCCAGAGGCACTATTCTTTCAGGGATAGGGACCAGTAACCCGATAGCAATGGCGCTCTCGGGATTGACAAAGTTGGCAAAGGCGCCGGCCAGATAAACCTTGTCGATTTCGTCCAGCGACACACCTAGGTATTTCATCAGCAGGTCCTGGTCCAATCGCAGCGCCGCCTTGGCAGTGATGAGTTGATAGATATCCTTCTGGGTAATGCTGATACCGTCGGTGACGAAGAACTCTTCCTCTATGCGCGCCTGTTTGTTCATGATGCTGTTGGCGAGCATTTCCGCCAGCAAGTCAATCAGCCCTGAGCCGCAGATGCCTATGGGAGACTTGTCCCCAATGGTCTCGAAATCCACGCGCCCGTCATTGAGCCGGACATTGCGGATGGCACCATGTATGGCACCCACACCGCTGGTGATGTTTGCCCCCTCGAAAGCGCTGCCTGCTGCCACCGAGCAAGTCAACATGTGCTCCTTGTTCCCTAACGCCACCTCGCCGTTGGTGCCTATGTCGATGAGCATGACGGTGGAGTCGCTTTCCCACATCCCCGAGGCCAGGATGTCGGCGAGCACATCCGCACCTGCATGTCCACCAATCAGGCTGGCGCCATAGATATTACCTCTGGGGTTGAGAGCAAGTCCGAGCCTGGATGCTTTCGTGGAGACCGGAGCAGTGCCTGCCGGCTCGAAGGGGATGACGCCCAGGGACTTGACCTCCTGTCCGAAGAAGAGACTGCGCATGGTGCTGTTGCCTACCACCACGGTGTCGAAAACGTAATCCCCAAGCAAGCCCTGCTGCTGTTCCAGCTCTCCAATCCCCTCATTGATTCCTTGGACAATGCTTTCTTGTAGTTCCCCAAGTCCCGACGGGTGGGTCATGGTATGGCCTATGCGGGAGATGACGTCGTTGCCGAAGCCGCTCTGCGGGTTCCTGCCGGCCCAGGTAGTGACGGCCTCACCGCTTTCCAGGTCGAGCACCTGCATCACCACTGTGGTGGTGCCCACGTCGATGGCCAGCCCGTAAATCTTCCCCTGGTAGGTGCCCAGGTCTTCACCGGAGGCGTCCACGATGCGGTTGCCGACGCGCGTAACCGTCGGCGCCAATGTCACCTCCGTCCCCACACCTTCTGTGAGGATATTGTACTGGCCCAGGTTTTTGACGAAGACCTCGAGATTTGCGTCCCTGTCGATGATGCGCGCCTGGCAGGCCAATCTTTCGTCGTGAGCGAGTGTGTGTCCGGTCTCCGTCTCCGTCTTAGCGCTGAGCGCCTCCAAGCCTGCGGCGACCCTCACCACACAGCGCCCACACGTTCCCAGCCCGCCGCATTCCGAATCAATCTCGATGCCCAGCTTGCGCGCATGGTCGAGGATGGTGCTCGGGAAGGTTGCCAACCCTTCCCGTCCCTTGCGATACTGTGGAAAGAAAAGTCTCCCCATATTCCTGCACTTTTGTCCTGTTTGTGTCGTATGCCTTATGAACTGAAAACCGACTGCTGCTTGGTCTTCCCGGAAGCCCGTGTGCTAATAAAGCGCCTGGGCTAATTGGGGACGATACTGATGCACCAGCGCGCTGGTTTCACCTACCAGTGCGAAGATGCGCACCATAGCATCCTTGGCCGCCCCGTTGCCATGGTCCTTATCACTGGTAACAATCTTGAGGAGTGCCTCTAAGGCTTTCTCATAATCCTCCTCGGCGGCCAGACAGCAGGCCAGGTCAAACTGCGCCTCCAGGCTGCTTTGCTCCTTGTCCAACTGCGCTGCTGCAGCTTCCCGACCGCCCATCTGTTGGCAGTGCTTCCTGAAATAGACCTGGTTTAGAATTATGGAAGCCTCAGCATGTTCCGCTGCACCGGATGCTATCCCGGCGGCAAACTGCTCAGCCTCATCCAGATTCCCTTTTCCCAGCGCCATCTCTGCCAGCTTGAGGTTTGCCATCGGGTGGTCGGGTTCCTTGGCCAGCACCTTGCGGTAGCGCTCCTCCGCATCCGAAGGCTGACCTTTCTCCAGACTGTCTGCTTCTGCTGCCAGGTTATCAGCTTCAGAAGGGAGGGCAGCATCCAATGCACGCTGCACTTCGCGTTCCGGGAGCGCACCGATGAACTCTGAAACCACCTTGCCTTGATAGAACATCTTGACTGCCGGGATGCTCTGGATACCGTAGCCAGAAGCCAGCTCCGGATTCTCCTCCACATTGACCTTCGCCAATAGTACCTGTCCCTGGTGGGACTGAACCACACCTTCCAGGATGGGCGTTAACATCAGGCAGGGCGCACACCAGGGCGCCCAGAAATCGACCACTACCAGGCGCTCCTCAGAGGCACGGATGACCTGTTCCTCAAAGTCGTTGGCAGTGACGTTAAGCACCGATTTCTCTTCCATAGCATCCCTCAGTTTCTGGTCGTTGGAGCAATTACAATACAATCATATTATTATAGCTACAAGAGCTAGCCAGGGCTAGGAAAACAAGGTGCACGTGCCCTTTGGGCGAGACTATTTTCCAGCAATCGCAATTGTCCGGAAGACGGTCAGCTCTTTTTGAAGGGTGAGGCATGGCGACCGAGATGACGTTGGAGTGCTTGGTAGTATATTTCCTCATGCTGGCGCAGTGCTAGTAACAGGCGGTCGCGGAAACGATATGTGTCGCCGTCTTTCCAGGTGAGCACCGAGCCGAAGGTCACGTGCAGCATCTCGCGCGCATCGAACTCCTCCAGAAGCGCAGGCAGCTCGCCGTCTGACAGGTCGGCTGGCTTGCGGACCTTACTGGGGTCAGCAGAAACGTGATAGGAAGCCCGGTCCTCGTGGTAACGGGTGAAGGCAAAAGCCAGAATCTGGCGGAAGAGGTCAGGCTCAATCTCAGCGATGACGCGCAGCGCCTCCAGATAGCTGGTGCCTGCGGTCTTGAGATGTACCAGTTCACCGGCCAGCTCTGCGGTGAGGGGATAGATGCTGAACTTGTCACTGCCTGAATGGATACTGAGCTTATACGGGCCGAGCGTCTTCGCCACCTCGACGTGCTGCTTGAAGCTCTCTTCAAAGCTGGCTAGGTCCCCCTTGTAATCCACCCCTTTTTCGAACTCGCCCACAAAGCGCGGCGCCAGGCTCACCCACTTGACCCCCAGCCGCTTCAGCTCGCTGGCAACGAAGAAGTGCTCCGCAGTGCTCGTGGGAGTGGCAGTCTCATCCACAGACATTTCCAGTTCAAACTGCCCCTCACCAGCTTCTTGCAGGAGGTATCGATACAACTTCACCGTGTGCGCCACCGCTTGACCATACTTCACTGCCGCCCGCACCAGCGTCTCCTCAGTGAATTCCAATTTCATATCTGTCAGCATGAAAGCGCGCTCGAGGTAGCAGCGCTGACAGTCCGCTGATGTAGATTCCAGCGCCTGCCAGGGCAAGTTCTCGAAGCTTGCCTGCAGCACGGAAGGGTTGGCGGCATCGGCAGCGTCATCGACGTGGTCACCGGGGTCGATGGTAAACATGGTAAAGCCCACGGCCAGGCAGCGGTCGATGTCCTGCGT
>SDBU01001889.1_pt1 | contig 28863 bp, 22 predicted proteins | sample 2277071 | NCBI WGS metagenome assembly SDBU01 (sample SAMN10397929, study PRJNA504765) | marine sediment metagenome | isolation source: marine sediment core GS08_GC12, 126 cmbsf | place: Arctic Ocean: Gakkel Ridge, Loki's castle | collected 2008 | reverse complement strand
CACCTCTGCTTCGCTGTATCCCAGTTCGTCGAGGATCGCATCCGTGTCAGAACCGAGTGTTGGCGGAGGGAGATGCTGACCTGCTCGTTTTCCATCCTGGCTGACCGGCATGTCGATCAGCTTTAGATCGGGGATGGCAGGGTGCGGGAAGGGGGTCAACAAGTTTAACGCCTTGAGCTGCTCCTCTTCCACAAAGTCAGCGACTGTCTTTATCCGACTGCATGGGATAGAACGCTCATTTAGTAGATCCTCCCACTCCTCAGCCTTCCGTTTTTTCAATTGCTTGATGATCTGCTGGCGCAACTCAACACGGTTCTGAACTCGCGCCGGATTACTGGAGAACCGTTTATCATCTGCCATCTGTGGAGAATTCAGCACTTCGACAAAGGTGCGGAAGAGGTTATCATTCGCCACACAAACTAAGAGACCTTCGTCAGCGGCAGGATATACCTCGTAAGGGGCAATAAAGGGTGTACCCGTACCCTGGCGCACTGGGACCTTTCCCGAACCTAAATAACCAGCTACATGATAATTGAGCCACCAGGCCGCGGTCTCGAACAAACTGGTTTCAACCCGGCAGCCAAGTCCACTTTCTTGCCTGCTCATCAAAGCCGCGAGGATGCCGATGCTGGCCCACATCCCCGCCCCCAGATCGTTCACTGCGATCGGTAGACGAACTGGGTCTTGATCTGGTTCTCCAGTCATATCCAAAATACCGGTGGTTGCCTGCAGGATCGGATCGTATCCGGGTTCATTACGCATCGGTCCGGTATTCCCATAAGCAGAGATGGAGCAGTAGATCAGGCGCTCATTCTCCTGTTTTATATCTTCATAACCCAGCCCGCGTTTCTCTAACGATCCGGGGCGAAAACTTTCCACCATGACATCCGCGACCTTTGCCAATTTACGGACAATCTCGATTCCCTCGGGTGTATTAAGATCGACGGCTAAACTCCTTTTATTCCGGTTTGCACTCAGGAAGGTTGTGCTCTCGCCATTCCACCTGGGTGGGGCCCAATTGCGAGTATCATCCCCATGTTTTGGATGCTCAATCTTGATCACATCTGCACCCATATCCCCAAGGGTCATGGTGCAGTAAGGCCCGGCGAGATTCCGTGTCAGGTCCAAAACACGGATACCTCGCAGGGTTGTTCCAATTCCTGCTTGAGAGCTCATACTTTCACTCGATTCGTTTATTTATGTCCACCGATTTTTTTCTCTAAATCTTCATCCTGATCTGCAGCAGCCACGATTTTCCTGATCTCGTTCTTTACATCTTCAGGCAGCGGCTCTGGTTTATGGTTTTCGAGGATCCAGCTTATGGCTTCGCGGGCGACATCCACCGGATCGCGCCATTTGCGGCCTTCAGCTTTTCCATCTTCATAAAGGATCGACTCCCCCCGCCACATCGAGCGGTATGCTTTGACGCTTTCTTTATGACTGATATATGAGCCGTGGTGCCCGATTTCCTTGATCATGTCAAAGGAAAGTGTCTTGGCGTTGACCTCCATCCCATCGGTGATCTCGTCGATCACCTGTAGGATTTCGCGATCGAACAGGATGCGCGGGTGATCGAGTAAGCTGACGGCTTCATACATTCCGCTGGGACCGAAGGACATGTCAGCACCTGCCATCACCCCCAGAAAGTGAGAGTACAGATTCTCATAACCGGCTTGCCAGTTGCCGAGTTCATACTGGCTGCCTCCAAAAGAATGGCAGGCAAGTACAGGGATACCGTTGGAATGTGCCATCTGGATTCCGCCGACATTGGTGATCTGAGCGATGCCCGATGCCATGAAGTAGACGCCTGTGCGTGGGTCGATGATCCCGGGGTTGACGGATATGTAGTTCCCCACGCCTGGGTTAATGATCTGCGTGAGCATGATACCACTCAGGGTTTCAGCCATGGCCAAGGTGAGAGACCCGGCAGCGTATGGCGGCGCCGTTAGACCCAAGGAGGGCATCGACATGAACCCGACCGGTATACCGTACTCGGCGAAGACCATCGCGGCTTCTATGCCACCTCTATCCTGCGCCAGAGGTGCAATGCAGCAGAGCAGCTGCGAGAGTATAGGACGATCACGTAGTTTCTCTTCACTGCCAGCGATGGCGATTGCCATTTCAACCGCGTAGCGTGCTGAGACTTCATCCATCACCGATTCGGACTCGACATGCTTTTCGGTGCTGTTGTAGCAGGCCTCTAGACCATGGAGCGGTGAGGTCACACCTTTATCGCTGGCGCTGACCGACGGCCACAGCAGCGAGACGATCGGCAAATAATTGGCTATGCGTGCGTGGTTAGCGATATCTGTTTTTAGCGAAAGGCGGCGTTCACCAGTTTCAAAATCGACGATTTTGGGTGCCTCCCCGCTGCAGTAGAAATAGGTGCCCTCGCCGCTGCCAACGTGGACATCGAGTTCTGGCCGGAGACCCGCCATTGTGTAGGCACGCGGTGAGGTCGCAAGGTATTTGTCGAGCAAATCAACGGGGATCTTGACAAGTTGGTTGTCGAAATCGACGTTCGCTCCCACCTCGGCAAAAATCTTGAGCGCTTTATCGGATGGAAAAACCACTCCGATTTCTTCTAGCACAGCGCGGGTGTTCTGGTTGATCTGGCTGATTTCCTGTTCGTCAAGGATGCTGATCTTTAATTTTGATTTTATGGGTTGGATGCTAGCTTTTCTTTCCTTCAGTTCTATCACCTCATTCTCCTTAGGTAAGCTTATCAGGTTTGGATAAACCCAATTGTGGGTTCTGGGTTATGCGGGTGCGTCAACCAATCGGAAGGCAAGATCGACCGCTGAGATGGCGTCTTCCGCATAACCATCCGCACCGATCTCGGAGGCGAAGCTCTCAGTGACGGGTGCACCACCGACCATGACCTTCACCTGCTCGCGGAGACCAGCCTCCTCCAGTGCTTCGATCAGTTTACTCTGCTGCAGCATGGTTGTAGTAAGCAAGGCAGAAGCTCCAACGATCTCAGCATCGTTCTCTTTAACCGCAGCGACAAACTTATCTGCACTCTGATCAACTCCAAGATCGATCACCTTAAAACCATTAGCAATCAACATGGTACCGACCAATGTTTTTCCGATCTCATGCATGTCCCCTTCAACAGTGCCAAGCACAACCGTGCCTACCACTTCTCGTGATTGGTCACCAACCATTGCCGGTTCAAGCACGGCTAAGGCTCTTTTCATCGCCTCGGCACCGATGATCAGCTCCGGTAAGAAATATTCACCGCTGGCAAATAGTTCACCGACACGCTGGATGCCCTTGGTCAAACCTTCATTGATGCAGGTCAATGGATCGAGTCCCTGATCAAGCGCTTGCTTGGCCAGATCTTCTGCATCCTCTGGTTCGCCATCGATCAATGCCTGAGCTAATTTATCGTACATTTCTACTGACATGTCTGCCTCCTATTTATATTGTGTTTGGGATTATGCAATGATTCCTGTCGATTTATCCCTTTGATATTCCGGGATTAGTAAGGATGTATCATTCTGCGAGCATTTTCAGGTTAAAATCCTCTTCAATTCAAGCATGAAGCTAAATTCTTAATCTGCATTCAAATGCCTTCTGAACTTTCACACCCGGCATGATAAACCAGAAAACCTACCAGCAGATCCTTCAAAATGGTGTTTGTAATTCTGTTCCAGCGGATTTTGTTATGCAATAATCTTATTTTGCTGTCTCCTAATGAGAATCTCATGGAAATCTAATTGGAACCTATCCTCGACAAAATAAATGTCTAAAGAAAATTACTTCATACACAAAGTCAGTCCACTACCATTGATGTTTCTTTAGTACCGAAAGGATGATATCCACCCCCTCTCCCGCCTGCTTTTTGCTGATGATCAATGGAGGGGCAAAACGCAAAGCACTGGCACCGCATTTAGTCAGCACAATGCCTTTGCACCCCATCTCTTTGATCACCTCTTTGATGATCTCTACCGCTGGGCTGCCGTCAGCATTGATCAGCTCCACACCAACCATCAGACCTTTGCCTCTCACATCTCCGATGATCGGCAAATCACTTTGGGCTTCTCTAAATCGGGTCTGGATGAAATCACCAATCTCCACAGCATGAGCCATTAATTCCTGCTCCTGGATGATGTTTAACGTGGCCAAGCCTGCCCGGCAGGCTACAGGATTTCCACCAAAGGTAGTGCCTTGAGCAGCTGGAGGCCACTTTTCCATCAATTCCGTCTTCGCCAAAACGGCACCTAACGGCAAACCTCCACCTAATGCTTTAGCCAGGCATATGATGTCCGGTTCAACATCCCAGTGCTCGACGGCGAACATTTTCCCAGTGCGTCCCAAACCGGTCTGCACTTCATCGACGATCAGCAGCGCGCCGACCCGGTCGCAAATCTCCCGCAATCCTGATAGAAATCCATCCGGAGGCACTATATATCCACCTTCGCCTGCGATCGGTTCGACGATAATGCCTGCCAGGTCTTCGGGGGGGACCACAGTCTCCATTGCTTTTTCAACCAGATTTAAGCACGCCAATCCACAATCCTTCGCTGACGTATACTTCAATGGACAGCGGTAGCAGTATGCATATGGAGTGTGATAAACGCCAGATAGCAGGCCCGGGAGACGCTGACGGAAAAGGGTATTGCTAGCGGTCAGCGCCAGAGCACCCATCGTTCGGCCGTGGAAGCTATCGGTAAAGGCCAGGATCATCGACCGGTTGGTGACGTAGCGAGCCAATTTTATTCCCGTCTCAACCGCCTCTGAACCACTGTTGACCAGAATACCTTTGCCTTTTTTCAGCTCGCCCGGTGCAATCTTCTTAAGTGCCTCCAGCATATCGACGTATGGTTTCATGAAGCCCACGTGACTGGCGCCGTGGATCAGCGTTTGAGCCTGATCGCTGATCGCGTCGACAACATCCGGATGACAATGTCCAACATTCATGGTGGCGATTCCGGAGACAAAGTCAAGATATTTGCGGCCTTCAAAATCGTAGAGATGAACCCCTTCACCTCGCTGAAAGGCAATATCTGTGTATCGGTAGATGGTCGCCGCGACAGATGCCCGGTCACGAACGATCAACTCCTCGGAGCTGAAATCTTGATCCCGCTGGAGGGTCAACTTGTTATTTGCCATTTGTCCTTTTTCCTCGTATCCGACAACTCGTCAATCGCCACCTAAACCTGCATAACTGGTAAACCAGCCATATTCGCCAAAAACTCGATTGAAGGGTGTTCTGGTGCCATGGGCTCCTTGATGACTAGCGCATGAACTCATCTGTCTTTATTGAACTTTTTTATCCAGATCAGCCCAATATTCTTTCTTTAATTCCTGTTTTAATATCTTCCCGGTACCCCCCTTTGGAAATTCACTTCTAAATTCAACTGATTTAGGAGCTTTGTACCCAGCCAGGTATTTATTAACATGAATAATAATTTCTTCTTCAGTAACCTGCTTTCCAGGCTTTAGAACGATTAATGCATTCGGCACTTCACCCCATTTCTCATTGGGGACACCGATCACCACCACCTCGAAGACTGCCGGGTGGTCCTGGATCACTTTTTCAATTTCCACTGATGAAATATTCTCACCACCAGAGATGATGATGTCTTTCTTGCGATCCACGATGGTGATATAGCTCTCCTCATCCACCACGGCCATATCGCCGGTGTGGAACCAGCCATCGACGATAGCGGCTTCAGTTCCTACTGGGTCCTTTAAATACCCTTTCATCACTTGGTTCCCCCGAACCACGATCTCGCCGATCGTTTTCTCATCACGTGGGACAACGTCCCCATGCTCATCGACAACTCGGATGCGAACACCAACCAGGGGCAGACCGGTTTTGACCTGGTACGACTGTCGAGTTTCCTCCAGGTGTGGTTTTGGTCTGGCGATAACTATGAATGGCGAAGTCTCTGTCAATCCATAGCCCACATAAGCCCGGCAGCCGATTTCCTTCTCAAGCGCCTCGATCAATGAAAGGGGTGAAGGAGCCCCACCGATTATTACCTCTTCGAGGCTGCTCAAATCAAAATTCTTCAGGTCTGGGTGCTGGAGCAAGCCATTGAAAATCGTGGGTACACCCAGGAGTTTGGTGGCCTTTTCTTCTTCGATCAGTCGCAGCATCTCCCCAAAATCTACCTTTCGCAGCATAACATGCTTACCCCCAACTGCGGTCAAGAACTGTGGTGATCCCCAACCATTGACGTGGAATAAAGGAACGACATGCAGCAGGGTATCATGATCGCTAACTCTGAAACCGGGAATGGCAGTCAAGGTATGGAGGTAAAGGCTGCGATTGGTAATCTGGACCCCCTTTGGCGGACCGGTCGTCCCGGAGGTATAGAACAATTCAATTACCGCATCCTCGTCTATTCCGTCCAGGTCGATCTCCGCTTCAGGTGAGGCATTCTCCAGGAGAGATTCATAATCCAGCGTCCAGTCTGGTAGATCCACAGACTCCATGATGATGTAATGCTCAACCAGGGGAATTTGATCACGCATGTTCTCAACCAAAGGTAAGAAATCATGGTGAAAACACAGTACCTTTGTTTCGGCGTGATTGAGAATATATTCAATTTCGTGGTGGGTGAGACGGATGTTAATCGGGTTCAAGATGCCTTCAATTTGAGGCACAGCGTAATAGGCTTCAAGCAATTGGTGCGAGTTGTAGGTAATGAAGGAAACCACATCACCCTGACTAACCCCCAGATTGGTGAGTGCGTTGGCAAAACGATTTATACGTTGATCATACTCTCCATAAGTGAAGCGCTTCTCCCCGTCAACGATACCGACCTTAAAGCCGTACAGGGAAACAGCTCTCTGTCGGAATTCGAGGGGGGTTAATGGGACATTCATGGGGAAAAGTAAAGAGAGTAAGAGGTAAGTATCCTCACCTCTTACTCAATAGTTGAACGATTATGGTTTACTCACAGCTTGAATCTTTGGTGATGCCATCCCAATCGATCCAGATATCTGAGAGGGGGGGAATCCCATCGATACAAGTCTTCATGACACGAACAAGATTGATGTAGTAGGGAATGATCGTGCCGCCATCATCATGGAGCATTTGCTGCGCATCCAGGTAATGTTGGCGACGTGTATCAAAATCCTGCTCGGCACGAGCAGCATCCAGCAGAGCATCGAACTCCGGAACATTCCAGTAGGATTCATTCCAAGAGCCGCCCCCGCGGTAAATCTCATTTAGAGCCGCATCAGCAAGACGCGCATTCCAGCAGGTCATCACGAATGGTTCCAACATCCACGCCTCACTCCAGAACCCATCCGCAGAGATATTCTTGATGTTGACGGTGATGCCAGCCTGAGCCGCATCCTGCTGGAAGATCTCGGTCAGTGCGACCCAGTCCTGGCAGACATCCGCAGTGTACAGATCGATCTCAAATCCGTCTGCATATCCAGCTTCCACCAGCTTCTCCCTGGCAGCATCAAAATCCTGTTCGTAGGAGCATTCCGATAAAACATTGGGATCACCGGGCATAACAGCCGAGTCACAGGAGACCATGCCCGCACCGGAAAGCGCCAGCTCCACCATTTTTTGGCGGTCGATCACCAGGTGCATCGCCTGGCGGAGTGCCAGGTTATCAAATGGCGGGATATCGGTGCGCATGACAAAGCCCGACCAATCGCCACCGGGTATTTGGGTGATCTTAAATTCATCGTTGCCTTCGAAGCGCTGTGAGATTTCATACGTAACGCCCTGCCAATCAAGCTGACCAGACAGGAGTGCCGTTGCCTGTGCCTCAGTATCGGCGATCCCGTATACCTCAATTACTGCCACACCGGGAGGGCCATCCCAGTAATCATCATTGGCAACCAGGACTGTAACACCTTCCACATCCAACGTCTCCAGCTTGAACGGACCGGACCCCATACCTGTCTCCAGGACGCCCGGTAGACCATCTACCGGCATTACGCGGGCGCGATAATCCATGACATTTAGGGGAAAGGTAACCACAGGCTGTGTTAGATTGAAAACAATGGTGAAATCATCTGGTGTTTCAATACTGTCAACAACTTCAAATGTGGTGGCCAGGATGGATGTTTCTGAGGTTTTCCAATGGTTGGCGGAATAAGCGACATCGGCCGATGTGAGCTGGGTGCCATCATGGAAATAGACATCGTCGCGCAGGTGGAATGTCCACACATCACTAGTCTCGTTGCTTTCCCAGGACTCTGCCAAGGATGGGCTTGGATTCATTGAATCAAATTCAGGTTCTGTCAAGCGATCATACAGCAGGGAAATGGGCGGCCAGAAGCGGGCTTCATCTACAGGGTCAAGGTTCTCGTTTCCGCCATAAGCCAGGCCGTCGGTAAAGCGAAGCGTCCCACGTTCCTCAACCATCACCTCTTCTTCTGTGGGCTCAGGCTCAGGCTCCGGTTCCTCCGGCACAGCTGTTGGTTCTTCAGGTACAGCGGTGGGTTCCTCAGGCTCAACAGGTGCTTCGGTGGCTTCCGCTTCCGGTGCTTCGGTTGGTTCGGCGGTAGCAGGTGCGCACGCAGCTAAAACCATGGCTGCCACAACTAATAGACTTATTGCGAGAAAAATCTTCTTAGACATCTTGCTCCTCCTTAAAGGATTTTCAATTCAAAGTTTATTTATGGTCAGACTCACATTTGATATGGAACGAACTGTTAACCACTTCGATACTCATCACCTCCTTAACTCTAACTAACTGCAAGTCTTATTTACCCAAAGTAGAGCAGTTTATTCTAGAGCAGCCCTCCCTTTTCTTCTGTCTCAGATGAGGACATATCCACACCTGAGCTGGTTGGAATAATTAATTGTGCTGCAATTTCCACTGCTTGGGAGCCATTGACCTGGTCAAGATTTCGAGCTCGGGTGAGTCGATCTAATTCCTCGATTGGAATGTGACAGCGAATTTGATGCCCCTTGGCAGAAGCAGGAGATTGCCAGGGGGGTGTTTCTTGTGTGCAAACATCTCCAAGACAATATGGACAGCGTCGCTGGAAAGTGCAGCCTTGAGCTGGTGGGGCCAGTTCAGGTGTGTCGCTAGCCAGCAGCTGCGGTTCATAATCTGGATCTGGCACCAAAATCGCGCCGAGGAGAGTCTCTGTGTAGGGATGGAAGGGGGGTGAGTAGATTTCATCCACCGTGCCCACTTCGCATAAGCGTCCCTGGTAAAGCACAGCCACCCGGTCGGCGATCGCTTTGACAACTGCTAAATCATGAGCGATAAATATATAAGTTGTGTTTCGTTCTCGTTGCAGGTCTGCTAATAAATCCAGGACAGCTGCTTGCACTGAAACATCCAAGGCGGATGTCACCTCGTCGCACAACACAACTTCTGGTTCCGCAGCAAAAGCCCGGGCTATCGCCACACGCTGTTTTTCACCACCTGACATCTGCCCCGGGTAGCGCAGTCGATAACGACCATCTAAACGAACTCGCTCCAGTAATTCTATTTGCCGCGCCCTGCGGTCATCGCGGGTCATCTTGGGGAAATATAATTTCAGCGGTTGGTCGAGGATTTCGGCTACATTGTGCCTGGGATTGAGCGAAGCATCCGGGTTCTGAAAAATGAGCTGGATATCTTTACACAACTCCATCGGGCGTTTGTCGACCTCAACTGAAAGGTCAAAATCTCGAAACTTAATCGTTCCATCCTTCGCAGGTAGCAGACCTGCCAAGGTACGTACAATCGTGGTTTTACCGCTGCCGCTTTCGCCGACCAGGGCTAATGTCACACCAGATTGGACTGAAAGTGTGATATCATTGACGGTTGCCGGCGGTTCAGGTTCAGATCGCAAGCGCTCAGCGAATCTGGGACGGTAATACGAAATTGCGACCTCAGAAAGTTCAATTACCGGCGCATCTTGGGTGACGTGGTTTATGGTGTGATATACCTGCTCGAGCTCCTGGGAAAAATCAGTCGTCAGAACTTCTTTCCAATTATGACAACGCACCAAATGTTGCACCCCTTGTATGGCTTGCAATTCAGGTTCCTCGTTGGTGCAGATATCGCTGGTGAATTTGCAGCGAGGAGCAAATGAACAACCTGGTAATGTGCCCGGGATTGGGGGCTGCCCAGGCATTGAATTCGGAATACCAGCATGAGTTAAGCGAGGTATCGACTCCAGCAGGCCGCGCGCATATGGATGGGCAGGAGATCTAAACATTTCAACCACATCTGTATCTTCGATGATCTCACCGGCATACATCAGCACAACGCGATCACTGACGCGTGCGATCACGCCCAGGTCATGACTGATGTACATCATAGCCGTACCCATTTCAGTGACAATATCCCGCAGCAGGTTTAGAATGTGAGCCTGGGTGGTCACATCCAGACCCGTGGTTGGTTCATCCAGGATGAGCATCTCGGGTTCGGCAGCCAATGCCATCGCCACGACCACCCGCTGCTGCTGGCCGCCTGATAGCTCGTGTGGATATCTTGAAGCCATCACTTCGGGATCCGGCAATCGCACCTGCGCCAGGAGTTCTAACATTCTTTTTTTGGCGGCTTCACCCGATAAATTTGCATTTAATTCAATTGCCTCTGTAATTTGCTTGCCAGCCCGCAAAGTTGGTGTTAAAGAGTCGCCAGCATTCTGAGGGATCAGGGCAATTTGCCGGCCGCGAATGGATTCCAACTCTTTGCCAGTCAGGCTGAACATTTCCTGACCTGCGAAATGCACTGCGCCTCCCAGCACCTGGCTGCCGGCGCGCAGATAACCCATCATGGCCTGTCCAAGCGTGCTTTTGCCGCAGCCAGATTCACCGACCAAACCCAGCGTTTCTCCGGGCTTGATCTGCAGGTTTACCTCCTGCAGCACATGCACCAGAGTCCCGCGCTTGGTGTAGTAGCCAATTGTCAAATCGTTAACATCGATCAGACAACCGCTCATACCGGTGCTCCTTGACTGCGGTCCAAACCAAGTGCCTTTGCGAATGCGTCGGAGAAGAGGTTGATGCCGATAATCAATGTGCTCAACATAAGTACTGGCCCAAACACTGCCCAGGGTTGGATGGCCAGAATTTCCCGATTTTTGGCGACCATGAAACCCCAGTCTGGAGTGGGAGGTACCACGCCAAAACCCAGGAAAGAGAGCGAGGTGAAACCCAGCAGCATCCATGACCAGTTCATGGAACCATCAACCAACAGCACATCTCGCACATTGGGTAATAATTCACTCATTACTATGGTACGTTTACGCTCTCCCCTTGCCCGGGCGGCCATCACAAATTCACTGGTCACAAAGTCCAGCGTCGCCGCACGCGCCACACGGACGGTAAGTATCCCATAGGTGAAACCGAAGGTTAAAGCCTGCACCCACATTTCAGTGCCCATGACGCTGATGATGATCAGCAACAATAGTAACCAAGGTATTGAAAGCATAGCATCAACCAGGCGCATGATCAGTTCATCCGCGCGGCCGTTGAGTAATCCAAGCACGATACCCAACAAACCTCCCCATATCATGGCGATCACGATCGCTATCAAGGTCACAACAATGGTTACCCTGCCACCTATCATGGACCTGGAGAATATGTCACGTCCTAATTTATCGGTACCCATTAGGTGCTCTCGAGAAGGAGCCTGGCTGCGGATTTCGGCGTTCATCTCATAAGGATCCCGGGGAATCCAATACGGTGATGTAACCGCAATAATCAAATGCACCACGATTAATGTCAAACCAAGCATACCTGCCCAGGAGCGGCGTAAATTTTCCCAGGTTTCTACAAAAGGACTGCGGCGTTTAATTGTTGTCATATTTTCAACAGGTGTTGTGGCTACAGTCATTCACTCCTCCGAGATTCGAGAATATCACAAAATACTAATAAAAACGATCTAATGCCCGCGCGCGGTTCTCAACTTAGGATTGAGAACCATAGACAGCATGTCCGCAATCAAATTCAATGTAATATAAATGATAGCCAGGATGATGGCGATGCCCTGGACCAAAGCTAAATCCCGGTCGGTGACTGCGTCAATCATGAGCTTGCCGATGCCGGGGTAGTTGAACACAGTCTCGATGATGGCCACACCACCCAACAACCAGGCCAGGGTCAGGGCAACCACATTAATCGTCGGCAGCATGGCGTTGGGCAAAGCGTGTTTAAAAACAATTTGCCAGTATGGCACACCTTTCAACTGTGCCATCTGTACATAATCACTCGTCATCACATCGATCATGTTAGTGCGCACCAGCCGCAATATATGAGCCACCATGATCAAGGTCAGGGTGATGATTGGTAAAACAATATTCGGCAATAATTCGATAACGGGCACATCCGAGGGAACCAGTGTGATCGCCGGGAACCACTCCAGGCGGATCGCGAACACATATATCAATACCGTCGCAGTTACGAATCCAGGCAGGGTCATACCAACGATTGAGGTAGTTGAGACAAAGACGTCCGGCCATTTATCTCGCATCAAACCCGCGATAACACCCAAGACGATCGCCAATGGTATACCTAGCAACGCTGCGGCGGTAGCTAATACAACTGTATTCCGGAACCGGTTGCCAATCAATTCAGCAACAGGTTTCCTTTTGACCATCGAGTCTCCTAGGTCACCCGTTAATACCCCTCCTAACCAGTCCAGATATCGTTGGTGAACGGGAGCATTAAGACCGAACTCCTCTCGCAAAGCAGCCAAACTTTCCGGAGTTGCCGATTGGCCAAGATAAGCAGTCGCCATATCGCCAGGTAAGGCTTCGACACCCATGAAAACGATCAGTGAGATGATGAAGAGGGTTACAATTGCAAGAAAAATCCTGCGACCAACAAGAGAAATCATCTTCTTTCTCCAAACCTGTGTTAAGTAATCAAGCGCTCATTCCGAGCGAAGTATCTTCGTGATCAGGTGAGAAATACTTCGCTTTTTCAGATAACCTGGCTGTATTTACCTGGACAATTGTGGATTGCAAACACCTCGTAAATGTAAATCGAATTGTACGTATGCTAAATTTCTAATTAATGATCTTCTGTGTCAATCTATAAATCTATTAATGATTTGGTCGGCGCCAAACCATCGAGGTATATAATCAAAGAGTTGATCGATTTATTCAGGCCGACTGCTGATTTATCCACACCAAATAACACGGAAGAACCTATCATCCCGGAGAAAATCAGTTCTGTTGCCCGATCGGTATTTACATCTGATCTTAATTCGCCTCTCTCTTTCGCCTCTTCTAACAAATTCTTCAACAATCTTTTTAGCCCAATAAAACCTTTTGCAACTTCTTGCATCAAGTGCGGGCGTTGGTCATCTAATTCAACAGAAAATGTTACGAATATACACCCCCCCGGGAAATTAATATCATCTTTCAGATACCTGTCCCGGTAGTTCTCTAAGATCTTCCTTATCTTTGCAATTGGACTATCAATCTCACCCAGACCATAAAGAACTTTTTCGCGCCAAATATTCTGAGCGATGGCTAACACCTCGTAAAACAGATCTTCTTTGCTCTCGAAGTGATTATAGAATCCACCTTTGGAAGTATCCGCCGCCTGCAGAATATCAGAGATGGACGTGTTGAGATAACCCTTTGACGAGAACAGTTTTAATGATTCATGATTAATCCTGTCTTTTAATCGCATTCGGGAAAACCTCACCTCAAGAGACCGACGGGTCGGTCTTTTAAGCATAGCATGGTCTTCAGGCGTAAATCATGTGACAAATATCACATCTCGTATATGACATTTGTCCATCCCCTCAAATTTGCCACTCAGCGATCCTCCGATAATAATAAATCTGGATATTTCTAACGATTGCATTTCACTTTATAACAGTTATTCATGGACTAAATTCTGTACAGAAGAAATGCAGCTGGGAGATTTTTTATCCAGTAATAATTGATCTATTAGATGAGATCTACCACAGTCGTATGGTGTTCACGCATGTGAGTGACCTCCCTATCGTGGTGTTATAACCATATTGCCGTAATGAGTCTGTTTTAGGAATGTGGGTCCTGCCATTCTGGAGTTATTGTCAAAGAGCAAGTTCAATTTGGAATGCTTGATTGCGTCTAGATACTATGCTATTCTCATTATTGAATATCTGCTTTTCTCTGGAGGGCGACCTTGTTTTACAAACTCTTATCATCTCTGGTGCTGCTGTTCTCATTGGTAGCTTGTTCAGAAATTGAGCTTCTCGGAAATGAAACTTTAGATTCACAGGAACGTTGGTTGAGTGCCAAATGCCCCCCCACCGAGATTTGCGGTCCACAAAGAAATCCAGAAACATTGGTAATCGCCTGGCTCGATGCCAGCGAAAATGACCTGTGCAGCGTGTTAACCAAATATACCTCTCCAGACCAATCAGAAATTATTCCAATTTATTGCGGCGCAGTAGAAAGCTATGATATCGAGACCATCTCAGTCAGCGAGTCAGATTCCGGCAAAAATAATAATTCAAACCTGAACGATGTAGAAATTCAGGGGCGTTTGGAGTTCACACTTAATGGAGATAGCCATACCCGGAGAAAATGGTCTATTCTTATTGAGGAAATGGGTGGCAAATGGTTTATGGTCAATGGATATCACTATTAACATTCATCAAAATCAGTTAAGTTATGTCACTCTGAGGGAGCGGTTTTTGCGACCGAAGAGTCTCGCTTTCTGAACGGGGAGATGCTTCGCTTCGTTCAACATGACATGCTCCAAATGATTTATTTTTTAACCAATTAACGTGAACGTCAATGGTTGTATAAGGATAGGTGTGCAATAAACCCGATTTGATGAGCACGCCTCTCATTGAAATGTAATAAATTGAGCATTAGACAAGAAGGAAAAAAGTAGGTCCAAAGAACCTAAGCCGTTTTGACAACACATGAAGAGCTTGTAAACCGAAAAATGCACAAGATTGGAGCCCTATAAAATGAAATCAATCAATGAAACAGTTGACGTGGTTATCGCAGGCGGAGGAACGGCAGGACACGTGGCAGCGATTCAAGCTGCCAGGGCTGGCGTGACCACCTCGATTATTGAAGCCGGGAGCATGTTAGGCGGCACAATGACCGCTGGTGGTGTGTATATGCCAAACCACTTCTTCAGCCCAAATGGACCCGTTGTCCAGGGCATTCCTTGGGAGCTGTATTCCAAAACAAAGGAAATTGAAGGGCTTGAGGTTCCAGATTACAGGAAAAGAAGGCCGGTAGAATCACCAGGTCATTACAGCTATATCAATATCCCGATTTATGCAGCCGTGGCTGAGGAAGAAGCTTTGCAGGCGAGAGTGATCCTTCATTACCATGAGTTTATTGCAGCTATTAAAGCTGTTGGAGATTATTGGGAGATCACGTCCTTTGGACGGGGCATCCAGCGCATTACGAAGGCAAAGGAGATTATTGATTGTTCAGGAGATTCTGATGTGGTGAGATTGCTGGGACTTAGAGTCCTTAAATCGCGGGTTTCCCAGCCGGGCGCACTCCAGTATAAAATTGAAGGCATTGAGTATGAGCAGGTATGGAAAGAAGAAGTCCAAACGTTATATGAGGAAGCCATGAAGAGCGGCGATTTGCAGAAAGGCGATTTTGCGTATGCGAACATGGAGCCCTTCAAATACTACCTTGATCACGGCGGTCACAACGCAACGCATATTTATGATGCCAATACCTATGATGCTGATGGCCAGACGCTGGCAAATATCGAAGGGCGTGAGCGAATGCTGCGCATGTTCAAGTTCGTTAGAACATCAATTCCAGGGGGCGAAAGAGCTGTGCTAAAAATGATGGCCCCTCACGCGGTCGCAAGGGAAACATTTCACACTCTGGGCGAATATATGATTACCAGAGATGATTTTATTGAAGCTGTCGATTTTGAGGATAAGGTGTGTAATGCCTTTAATTATGTCGATATGCACAGTCAGGAAATAGGCTGTGAAATCCAGTTTCTAGAATCCGATGATCTTCTACCTAAGGTTCCGTTCAGGGCGCTCATTCCTAAAGACAGCCGCAGAATAACTGTGGCAGGAAGAAATGTATCGGCAAACAGGGTTGCCTTTGCCGGAATCCGAGCCCAATGCACCTGTATGGCAATGGGGCAGGCAATGGGCGCCGCGGCTGCGCTGGCGGTACAAAGAGGAGTACCCTCCAGAGAAGTTAACAGTCAAGACATTGTTGCCTTAACGGTTGAGCATGGCGCAGTACCTGTATAAACTTCTTTAACTAAAGTTCGAATAATATTATGCAATTTCTCAGGCGTCATGTCAGTTGGGAGCAACAACCACGAAAGAAATCTTCGTGACATCCCCGGATACAATCGCACAACTCATAATTGGGCTACACTTGACCAAGGGGATACGTCGCGAAAAAGGCGCATTCGCTCAAAGGTTGCTTTGCTGGCAATGGAGTCGCCAAGTCCCACCCCTGGGAAGTAACGCAAGCCGTTGAGCAGATATTGTTAGAAAATCATTCAAGAAAAGATTAAAAATGGGAATCACAATAAAAGAGCAACTAACGCAAGAAGATTTTTTTAACTCCGCGATTATTCGTCATGGGTTTACTGACTATATGCGCGATGATGAAATTATTGTCGGTGGGCGCAATGGGCCACCAAATACTGATTTCCATAAATATCAGTTTGTTGGTTGCGTTGAAGCTCAATACACAACAGAATTATCGGGTAAAAATTTTTCACAATCATTATCAGATGAGTTTGTATATGCTGGCCCTGATTATCCTGAGAAAGATGACCCCGAAGGTTTTATTTGGGGCGTGCGTTTCTCGAATGCCCATCAAGGACTAACATAAATAGATGACGGGAAACGCGCTCATTATTGGTCTGAGGAGGTAGGGAGAAAAATGTATGAGATTTCAATAGACACCGCAACATTTCATTTACGCATGGTCTTTGTAAATGTACGCTATTTTTTTGGGACATGAACCTGAAATTAGATTAAAGAAGGATTACACAATCGATCAATCAGAAGAACCCTAAGAAAGGTAATACAAAAATAAGCTGCCCAATCCCGCGTGAACCCGGACCTATAAAATCGAGGCTATCGAGACCAAGGAGTCAAACGGTGGAGTATATGACAGGCAAAACCTGAAAGAAGCCATAATTCTGGGACTTTTAGAATTTACACACGATGGAGAGAACACTAACAGGAAGAAATGGTCGCTTTTCATTGAAAATATAGGTGGTAAATGGTATTTACATGATGGGTATCATTAGGGGATAACGGATATGCCACTTGATGATAATAACCATCATCTGAAAACCAATCTGCCAAATTCTGGTTAATACACGAACATCCAATTTGCACCTAGTCCTGTGCACCGGAATTCTGATTTATGAAATTTCGAGGGGGATTATTTAATTGGATAAGAGAAATTATCGCTCTGAGTTCGTTTTCCCATAAAAAATTGTAGATTTTCATCTCATTGTCTATTTACAGTTGACACCACATGTGAAATATTGTATTATCTAGCTAATAATGGAGACAGACCGGTCTGTCCTTTACCTACCTAAATAATCCAAATATGCCATTAAAAGACAACATCGTACACGAATCCCGCAAGCTTTTTTCCTTGAAAGGTTTTCTTAGCACCGGAATAAACGATATCATCGCGGCGGCCGGGACATCAAAGGGAGGCTTCTACAACCATTTCGCTAGTAAAGAAGACCTCTTTTACGCGGTCCTCGACGAATCACAATCGATTTGGCGGGACAAGGTGCTAGATTCGTTCAATGAGATCGAAAGCCCGACAGAAAAGATTATTAAGATCCTAAATAACTATAAGGATAGATATCTCAAAGATTCCGAAAATTTTCCTGGGGGTTGTATATTCATCACCTTCTCGGTTGAATTGGATGATACCCGTCCTCAACTCATGAAGGAGGTTAATAAAGGTTTCGAGGGATTTAAAGCGTTGCTCACCGGGCTATTAGATGGTGCCATTGACCAGGGTGAACTGCCAAAAAGTTTAAATTCAGATACAGTCGCAGAGACATTGTTCGCGGGTATGCTGGGCGCTTCGGTCCTGTATGGTGTGGATAAAGACAATTTAATCCTGGATCGTTCAATCAACTCTCTAATCGATTACATCTATATGCTCAGTGATGAGCATATGCCGAAACACTCTCGGCAAAGCGAATCAGGTTAGTGCAACAATTGATCGATTCATTCCTCACCTAGGTGATCGACGTATGAGATGGCACCCGGAATGATAATTCTGGATTGACACACTGATGAGAGGAGGTCAACAACAAAAACCTAGTGGAAATCTAAACCTTTTGCGATACTAAAAAATTCGCCGAACTTGCACTCAATTTTTAACCAATTCATCCGGTCATCAGCAGTTTCATTTCATTCTGAGGAGACTATCATGGCAACCGTACAAGAACTTGAAGGTGGATTGAACAAATTCTTCCGCCCGCTCACCTTTCCTCTGGCGATCAAGATGCTCAAATCTGAGGGTGAGATCCCAGAGAGAACTCGTCGACCGTTGGCACATATGGGTAAAAAGGTCGCCATCTGCCAGGGCATCGGCATGGCCAGAAAATATGGCTGGGCGATCGCGATGGGTAAAGAGGATATGCAGTGCTCCCTAGGAGCAGCCCCCTTTGGATTTTTTAAAGATATTGACTACTATAATGAAGGCAATCTCTCGGCTGGCATGTTCACCACCTCTCTCGAGGTTGGCAAAACTCAGGAAGATCTCGTCGATCGCTTCGAATACGATACCTTTAGCCACATACTGGTCGCCCCGCTGCAATTCACTACATTTGAGCCCGACCTCTTCATGGTTTATGGCAATCCTGCGCAGATCATGCGCCTTATCCAAGGGGCGCTCTATAACGAGGGAGGCGCTGTTCATTCCTCAGCTATGGGCAGGCTGGGTTGCGCGGCGATCATCACCGTTATCAAGGAAGATAAGTGCCGCTACATTGTTCCTGGCAACGGAGACCGGATTTTCGGTATGACCCAGGATTATGAGATGGCTTTCTTCATCCCCCCATCCAAAGTAGATGGTCTGCTGGATGGTCTGCTCAAGACCCACAAAGCTGGGGTGCGCTACCCGATAACCAGCTTCTTTGACTTCGAAGGCACCTTCCCCCCCGCCTATCGAGAACAGATGAGGCTTTGGGAAGAGGCAGGTGAATTATGAGCGAAGAGTATACAGGAAAGCAAAGAGTATCCGCAGCCTTCAAGAAAACCTTTACCGATAAAGACCCGGATTTAGACCGGGTTCCCGCCTACATTTTCACCGGCGCCTGCAATGCCAAGCTGATCGGGGCCTCTGTCGGAGACCTTTTAAAAGATCACAAAGTTTTTCTCAAGGCTCAAATCGCTGCTTACGAACGCTACAAACCGGATATCATGATCATGATGTGGGATCTGAGCATGGATATCGAGGCGATGGGCAATGAGCTCCGGTACCCAGAGGAGAGCATGAGCGTTGTCACGAAGGAAATCCTGGAGGACAAAGGCAAATTGAGCAGCCTGCAAGTGCCGGATCCCAAGAAAGATGGTCGCCTGCCGGGTTATTTGGAAGCCTGTGCTGATATCAGGGAAATCGTCACGGATGCGCCCGTATCAGGGGTAATAGCCGGTCCCTGGACCATCGCCATGGGTCTGCGTGGAGCTACTGACATGATCGTAGACACTAAAATGGATCCCGAGTTCGTTCACGAATTGATGCAGATCAGCACCGAAGCAACCAAGGGCTTCACCGACGCGCTGAGCGAGATCGGTATCGGCGTCGGATATTCTGAAGCACCTGCCTCCTGCAACCTCATCTCACCTGCAATTTACCGAGACTTTATTCTCCCCTATCACAAGGAACTTGTCTCCCACTTCAAGGAGAAGAAAGTTGGTGTCGGGCTCCATATTTGTGGCAATGCAAATCCCATCCTGGATGATATGGTCTCAACTGGAGCCAGCAATATCAGCGTGGATTCGGGTACAGATCTGGCCCTGGCGGCCGAGGCTGCCAGAGGCAAAGCAGTTCTCATTGGCAATATACCCACAGATTGCTTCCTGGCTGACAGTAGGAATGTCATGAAACTAGCTATCGAAGATTGCCTCGCGAAAGCTTCGAATGACAGTGGTTATATCCTCGCTCCTGGCTGCGAAGTACCCACCATTGCTCCAGCAGAGAAAATCGACTGGTTCATGGACCTGGCCAGCGAGGTTGGAGCCTATCAATAGGTCAAGATAAACAATCTTTTGGGCCTTGCCTCTCGAAATGAGCTGGTGAGGCCAAAAAAGCTTGATACCAAAATTCCTCACTGCTCATAGATTAACTATGTTCTTTGGAGATTGGCTACAGCGGTGCGAGATGCTTTCCCCCAACAATGTCGCGCTGATCGATGCCATCAATCATGACCAGACCCTCACCTACCACTAATGGAATCAAAGCACAAATCGGTTTGCTCATTGCCTGTGGGAAGGATTAGGGGTTGCGAAGGGCAATCGAGTCTCCTTTACTCTGCAAACAGAGAGGAATACCTGGAGGCGCTGCCGAAGACAGCAGCCAATATGGAGCTGAGATTGAATTGGATGCGAGGTGAATTTTGATGAGACTTGAAGACAAAGTTACCTTGATCACTGGTGGTGCGGCCGGGATTGGCAAAGCGACCGCCGCAAGGTTTATCCAGGAGGGTGCCAGGGTTATCATTTGTGATGTAAATGAACCGGGTGGAAAAGCGACTGCCAGTGAATTAGGCGATAATTGTACTTTTTTTGCGGTAGATGTCTCAGATCGTCAGAGTGTCCAGAGATGGGTGGATCAGGTGTTCACTGAGTTTGGGCGTTTCGACACCCTGGTGAACAACGCAGGCATTCTGCGTGACGCTACACTGGTCAAGGTTAAAGATGGAGAGCTGGTAAAACAGATGGCTGAGGAGGCTTTCGACTCGGTGATCTCAGTGAACTTAAAGGGCGTATTCAATTGTACGCAGGCTGTAGCGCCGTATATGATCCGCCAGAATTCAGGTTCGATTTTGAATGCTACATCTGTTGTTGCCCTGGATGGGAATTTTGGGCAGACCAATTACATAGCCGCAAAGGCAGGTATCGTTGGCATGACGAAAGTTTGGGCTCGGGAGCTAGGGCGTTTTAATGTGCGGGTGAATGCAGTTGCCCCTGGATTGATCATGACCGAAATGTTGAGCACCATGCCCGAACCCCAACTTGCAGAATTAAAAAAACACCAGCCTTTAGGTCGGGTCGGGAAACCCGAAGAAGTCGCCAATGCCTACCTGTTCCTCGCTTCTGATGAGGCCAGCTTTATTTCCGGAACAGTGCTCCGGGTCGATGGTGGTCTGGTAGTAGGTACGTAAACTAATTAACTAAGATGAGTTATTCTAGTCAGGGCTCCGTCGGATTCATCAGCGCAAGCATGTATCTTCCTGAGCAGATAGTGACTGCTGCCGATATCGCATTGGAGAGCGGAATCGAGGAATGGGTGATCCGCGATAAATCCGGGATTACTGAGAAGCGCATGGCAGGTCCTGAAGATCATCGTCGCGGCGAGTGTCGATTATTTCTGGGGTGCGACTTGTGGCTTGTGAGGATCAGCTGAGGCTTGAGTGATGATTAATCCAGAAAACCTCAATGTCGTACTCACCCAAGATGAAAAAGATATCCTCAGAGGCTCTCAAGGATCAGTGATGGCGAAAGTGATGCAATCTGTTGTTTTGTATGCCGAAGCCTTGAGCGCTGAGAGGTTAGCCGATATCGAGGGTCCGGGCCACTTTGTCATCCCCTGGGCTTCACCCGGTATCGCTCCACCGATAGAAATGCTGGAAGAACTGGTGGCTGCCGGATTGAAGACGAAATTCCCTTTCACACTTGATCCACGCCCACCCTTCGATTTTGATAACTTAAGTTTGAGCACTGAGGAACAAGAAGCCATCCATGAAATGTATAAAGATCAAACTCGTTACGATGAGTTGATGGTCGCACTCGGTTTGCGGGATGAAGATGCATATACATGCAACCCTTACCAACCAGAAGTTGGCAACATCCCCGAACCTTGCACTGTCCTGGCCTGGTCAGAGTCAGCCTGTGCGGTGTATGCAAATTCGGTGTTAGCGGCGCGCACCATACGCAACGGCGCCATCATGGACATGCTGTCAAACATTGCTGGCAAAACACCCTTTAGCGGCCTCATCACCGACCAGGGTAGGAGAGCGGATTGGCTGGTTGAGTTAAATAGTGAAGATCTACCCAACCCCCAACTCTTAGGGGCTTTTATCGGGGAGAAGGTTCAAACCGGGGTGCCGTATATTGTTGGTTTAGATCGATTTCTAGGCGCTTGTATATGTGATGAGAACATCGATTATCTTCAGGAGATGGGCGCCATCATCGCAACTTACAGCGCAGTGAATTTATTCCATGTTGAAAACATCACCCCCGAGGCAGTTGAATATAAGCGCGATTTACTTTTACCGGCTCATTCGAAATTTACAATCTCGGATAATGAGCTGTTCAGCTATTTGTCAGCCTATCCACTTCTTTGGTCAGATCATGGGCAGTTACCGGAAAGATGTTATATCGGTTGCCCCCACCTTAGTTTGCGCCAATTAATTTGGTGGTCTGATCATCTTTACAAAGAATTGCAAAACCGGGATCAGTCAAAGGTTTCCGTCGAGACCACCCTCTATGCTGCCCCACAAGTGTTGAGAGAATTTGAGTCTGAAGGTCAATCATACGCTAAATTGGTGCACAGCGGTGTCAAGCTAAGCCCTGCTTGCAGCGAGACGATATTCGAAACCGGGCTTTGCACTGGTAAACCGATCATCACCAATTCAAACAAGCTGCGAGCTTACACCACAGCCAGATTTTTTGCTGATGAAGATTTGGTGGATATCATCGTCAGGGGAGAGATTCCTGGAGGTGACAGAGGTGAGTAGAACATTCCGAGGTCGAGCAATTCTTCCTGGAAATGTTGAGGGGAGAGCTCTTGTCACCAGAACAGGTTTCAATGCTTACGCTTGTTTTTACAACAGCTTGCTGGATGGCGTGATTTATACTGAGTGCGCCGATCCGGGTAATCAAGCTCTATTTGGGAAACGGTTAGATAGCGCGATCATCTGTCTTCCCAATACAATTGGCTCGACTTCGGCCGGAGCAGTGTGGCAGCGCGTCGCCAGGTTAGGCGTTGCACCAAAAGCCATGTTGTTTTCCTTGCCGATCGATTCTCTGGCTGCTGGGGGTTTGATCATTGCTGATTTATGGGCGGAGAAGCGGGTCGTTACCATTGATCGACTCGGTAGCATGTTTCTAAACACAGTAAAAGAGGGTGATTTGATGACAGTACAAGATGATGGTGTTGTGATTATCAGTTGATTGTTATTGGTAGAAAAATGAATTCAGCTCTGCCAAATCCAAATGAAACAAGAAGAAGATAATGTGGCACCCCGTGCAACTGGTCCTGATACGATCCATGTAGGATACTGCCGAGTTTGTGAATTTTCTTGCCTTGTTGGACATTGACCAAGGAGTATTCATAATATGAAGAGCAGCGACCCAGAAGAACTAGGTTTTTCAGCGGAACGATTATCCCGCATCCACAGCCTAATGAACCGCTATGTGGAGAGCGGAAAACTGGCTGGGATAGATACATGCGTTGTACGGTTTGGTCAGATCGTGCATCGCGAAACTTTCGGACATCAAAATCTTGAGACAAAAACGCTCATGTCGAAAGATTCGATTTTTCGTATTTATTCCATGACCAAGCCAATTACATCCGTGGCGTTGATGATGTTGTATGAAGAATCGCTGTTCAACCTCACAGATGCGGTCAGTCAATACATTCCTGCATTCAAGAAAGCTAAAGTCTGGGGTGCAGATGGCACATTAGAAGCTCCGGTACGCCCAATGACGATTCAGGATTTGTTGCGCCAAACAGCTGGTCTGAGCTACGGAGGTCACGCAGAATCGCAATCCCCCGTAGATAAGTTATATGATGAAGCGGATCTTTTCAATCCTAACATCACAAACGCAGAGTTGACCGAACGTATTGCAAATCTGCCGCTAATGTTCCATCCAGGAGAAAAGTGGCATTACAGTGTTGCCACGGATGTCGTTGGCTACCTGGTAGAAGTGCTATCGGACAAACCGCTAGCGGACTTCCTGCAGGAAAGAATCTTTGATCCATTGGGGATGGTAGATACTACCTTTCATATTGACCAGTCCAAGTTGAGTCGTTTTTGCACCCTTTACGGCAAAACATCTGACAGTGAATTTGGTGTTCTCGACTTGCCAAATTCCAGCGAATACCTTCCACCAGTGACAACATCCTCCGGTGGGTCCGGTTTGGTATCCACAACCACTGATTACCTGGGATTTGCCCAATGTATATTGAACAAAGGTGAGTTGAATGGTTTGAGACTGCTTGGTCCCAGAACGGTTGCGTTAATGACCTGCAACCACCTGCCTGCGAAACTTCTCCCCATTTCGTTTGAAGGTATAGAACCAATGTTGGGAATGGGATTTGGATTGGGATTTGGAGTGATGTTGGATACGGCACAAACCGGTGTGATGGGTTCGGTGGGCGATCACGGCTGGGGCGGGTACGCAGAAACCTTCTTTTGGATCGATCCACAGGAAGATATGATCGCAATTCTGATGAGCCAATATCAACCATCACAAACGTACCCGATCCGCAAAGAGTTTAGAACAGCAGTTTACCAGGCGCTAATCAGTTAAGGAATTTATGACGGAAAAACCTGGGAAATCCAAAACTAAAAGCAAGAAGCCGAAATTGTATAGCTATCGCATCCGGAAGTCTCCTTATTTTGAGGCTACTGAGCGTTACGGGTGTAAATCCTATACGACATACAATAACATGTACCTACCGCTGGTATATCATGACCTGGTGAGTGATTACTGGCACATAAAGAAGGAGGTGACTTTGTGGGATGTGGGCTGCCAACGACAGGTTGAAATTACTGGTCCGGATGCCTTCAAATTCCTTCAGCATTTAACTCCTCGAAATTTGATGAACTTTAAGGTTGGCCAATGTAAATACACGGTTCTCACTACGGAGGATTGCGGCATTCTCAATGACCCTGTAGCCCTGCGTTTAGGAGAAAATCATTTCTGGTTATCGATAGCGGACCGGGATGTCCTGCTCTGGGCGAAAGGACTCGCTGTTGGTTTCCAAATGCAGGTAGCTATTCAAGAACCGGACGTTTCCCCGTTGGCAGTGCAGGGACCTAAATCATTCGATGTCATGGCCGACTTGTTTGGAGATTGGGTCCGAAAATTAAGATACTTCTGGTTCCGGGAGATAGAATTTAGAGGTATGCCGCTCGTTGTTGCCCGATCAGGATGGAGCAAGCAAGGTGGTTATGAACTCTATCTCCGTGATGGAAGTTATGGCGACCAGCTGTGGGAAATCGTAATGGAAGCTGGGAGGTCTTATAACATCCAACCTGCCACTCCATCATCCATTGAACGGGTCGAGAGCGGATTATTAAATTATTGGGACGATATGACCGAAGATACCAACCCCTACGAAGTTGGTTTAGGAAAGTTTGTCGATCTCGATCAAGGAGTCGATTTCATCGGAAAAGAGGCGTTGAAGGAGATTAAAGCATCCGGGATAAAACGTAAATTGGTGGGATTGGAAATACACTCGGAACCGCTGTCCCAACAAGCGCAGCCCTGGTCAATCGAATGCAATGGCCAACCAGTTGGCGCGATAACCAGTGCTGTCTATTCACCAGATTTGGATAAAAATATCGCTTTTGCATTGGTTGCTGTTGAGTGTACCGATGTGGGAACACGATTAGTGGTTGACATGGGACAGAAAAAAGTAGATGCAACTGTTTCCCACCTACCTTTCATCGATAACCGGGAAAAAGTATGGAGAGGAATTATGGATGATTAATAAAATGTCTGCACTGCATCATGAATTTACTGGCAAAATATCAGGCATCGTAATTTTGACATCCGCAATAGATGCGATATTTTTAAAGTCAATCAAGACAGCATATTAGTTAGCTCGACGAATAAACAAAATCTTAGCGAGGGTCCAGGAGGCACTAAAATGATCGACTTTACATTCACAGAAGAACAAGAGCTGTTCCAGAAAGCAGCGAGAGAATTTGCGGAGACTGAAATCGCTCCCCATGTACCTGAAATGGAAGAAACCGGTCAGGCATGGGACCCAGTGATCAAAGAACTGGGAGAGGGCGAAATGATGGCCATTACCATCCCTGAGGAATATGGTGGTCTTGGTTTAGGCTATACCGTCAGGATGATCGCATTGGAGGAGATCGCGCGTGTATCCGTCGCAACGGCCATGATGATGCAGGTGGGCGGACTCGGTATTGATCCAATCATCTTATTCGGCACGGAGGAACAAAAGGAGAAATACTTGCCCGGATTGGCTTCAGGTGAGCGATTTGCTACTGTGGCTGTCACAGAACCTACCGGAGGTTCCGATCCGAAAGGCTGTCGCACGACCTACAAGAAGCAAAATGGGTCATACCTTCTCAATGGACGCAAGTGCTTCATCACCAACTCTCACATTGCCGATACCCAGGTGGTGTTGGCTTTGGATGATGATAATCCTGAGGCTTACTCGACTTTCATCCTCGAAAAGGGGATGGAGGGTTTTGAGCCAACACACATAGAGCACAAGGTAGGTATGCGGGGCTGCAATACCGGTGAGATTGAATTGAAGAATTGTGAGGTCCCCGCCGAGAATTTACTGGGACCAGAGGGTAAAGGGATGCGGGTATCGATGACTGCGATCAGCGAATCAGGTCGCGCCGGCATGATTGGTTGTTCATTGGGACTGCATACAGCCTGCCTGGAGGCTTCCGTAAAATTTGCCAATGAACGCATTCTTTATGGTAAACCAATCAGCAGATTACAAGCCCAACAATTCAAGATCGCAGACATAAAGATTGAACTTGAGGCAGGTCGCCTACTCGGGTACCGGGCAGCTGCAACCCAAGATAAAGGTGAGCGCGCCGGAAACGAATACGCCGTGGCGAAGTACTTCACCACCGAAGCTGCTCAAAGAGCAGCCAAGATGGCTGTTGATATCCATGGCGGTTATGGCTGCATGGAAGAATTCCCGGTCACTCGCTATTTGCGTGATTCTTTTGTGCTTGGCCCGTCCGCTGGTACATCAGACATCATGAAGGTAATCGTATCTCGCTGGGCGCTTTCTTAACCCAACGAGATACGATTTCCAAAATAATACTCCTCATGACTAAGGTTTTCTATGCTTAGGTTTGTGGTTTGTGTTAAGGCAGTTCCTGAACCAGAAGCTGCTAAAGAACTTAAAATCGATCCGGTCACAAAATCACTCACCAGATTGGATATCCCTCTGGTGATCAACCCGCTCGACAGGAATGCACTGGAGGCTGCTTTGCTGATAAAAGAGCAATCCGCAGCTCATATCACTGTGATCAGTATGGGACCGCCTCCTGCCGGAGATATTGTAAAGGAATGCCTTGCTTTAGGTGCAGATAATGGCATCCTTTTATCCGATCCATCTTTTGCGGGAGCAGATGCATATGCCACTGCTTACACCCTTGCCAAGGCCATCGAAAATGTTGCCGCGGTCGATGTCGTGTTGTGCGGCAGGGCGAGCAGTGATGGGGCGACCGAATGGGTTGGCCCTGAGCTGGCAATATTCTTGGATATGCCAGTAGTGACAATGGTGGGGGAGTTTGTCGAATCTGAGGGAACTAGTTGGAAGGTTAAAGCAGACCTTGAGAATGGATATCGATTGGTTCAGGTAGAACTACCAGCAGTATTCACAGTGACCCAGGACGTCAATACACCCCGCACGCTCAGTTTCTCAGGGATCATCAAAGCTAGAAAGAAAGAGATCACTACCTGGGGCTTAAATGACCTAGCTTTGCCGGCGGAGTCTGTCGGTCTAAAAGGATCTCCAACGATCGTATCGAAACTGACATATGTAGAGAGTAAACGGGAGTGTCAGATTATTGAAGGCACATTAGATGAAAAAGTGAATATTCTGATCAATAAATTGGTGGAAGCGGGGGTGATATGATGAGTGATCATAAAGATTCTGTGTGGGTGATTGCAGAACAGGTTAGGGGAAATATACCTGCTGTCTGTCTCGAAATAATCGGCCAGGCTCGTAAGCTAGGGGATGATCTAGGTGTCCCCGTCGAGGTGGTTCTACTTGGGAACGGTATTAGCGACCAAGTGGACTTGTTGTTCTTTGCGGGAGCAGATGCAGTCCATCTAGGCGATGCCCTTGATTTTGACGGATACCAGTCCGAGATATTCACGGAGAGCATTGTTTCGCGTGCTAAAGAGCTAGAGCCTCAAATCATGTTGATTGGTTCAACCTTTATGGGACGAGAATTGGCCCCATTGATCGCCGCCAAACTTGGTACAGGTCTAACAGCCCATTGTATCGACCTGGTTTTGGATGAAAAAGGAGTCCTCGAGCAGCAAATCCCGGCTTATGGAGGGATGATGTCGATCATTTGCCCGGATAAACGCCCCCAAATCGCCACTGTTGCCCGGGGAGTTTTTCCAATGCCAGCATTGGATGAGAATAGATCAGGAAAGATCCTGCCAGTTGAACCCCCTCAAGGAATCAATAATCGGGTGCAGACTCTCGAAGTAATCCATATAGAACCCAAATGTGTGCCTCTAGAATCCGCTCCAGTTGTGGTCGCCGGCGGCGCTGGCGCAGGATCGATCGAGGGTTGGCAGGAGATTGAAGCTTTGGCTGAGACTCTCAATGCAGCTTTGGGTTCAACGCGACCTGCAGTTGATGAGGGTTGGACGGAATTAAAAACCATGATCGGGCAAAGTGGGAAAATGGTAAGTCCGGAGCTTTATATTGGAGTGGGCTTATCAGGAGAATTGCAGCATATGGTGGGCATTGTTGGGGCAAAAGTGATGATCGCCATAAACAATGACGCCAAGTCAC
>SDBU01001887.1_pt1 | contig 28879 bp, 20 predicted proteins | sample 2277071 | NCBI WGS metagenome assembly SDBU01 (sample SAMN10397929, study PRJNA504765) | marine sediment metagenome | isolation source: marine sediment core GS08_GC12, 126 cmbsf | place: Arctic Ocean: Gakkel Ridge, Loki's castle | collected 2008 | reverse complement strand
GACTTATCACCTCTGTTCCGGTCGGGCAGTGGCTATCGAGACGGTTCTGGACAATTTGCTGAAACTTTCCAGCAGGAAAATCAAGGTGACGGTCGATAAATCACGTCTGAGAAAGAGTGAGATACCTGTTCTGCGGGGCAGTAACCGGCGGGCGGTTCAAGAACTCGGTTACAAACCCCGATATAATCTGAAGACAACCCTTAAAGATACTTTAGACTACTGGAGAAGCAAACTCCCCCCGGCGGCAGCCGTTCGGACGGGAGACAGATAACATGACACAAAAGAATCGTCTCGGAAGCAAAGCCGGCAGTCAATTGATTGCCAGGATCAAGGACCGCACCGCCCGTGTTGGTGTGGTCGGCCTCGGTTATGTTGGGTTGCCGCTGTCGATGGAACTGGCCAAAGCCGGTTTCAAAGTAACCGGCTTTGACATATCCAAACCCAAGATAAAGCTGCTTAACAGTGGTCGCTCCGATATCGACGACATCCCCGACGAAATCGTTGCAAGCATGATTGAGGCCGGACGCTTCAAAGCCACTGACGATTTCCGCCAGGCGGCTCGTATGGACACGGTGTCTATCTGTGTACCGACACCGCTGTCGAAAACCAAGGACCCCGATGTCAGCTATATTCTCGACGCCGTCAATCGGATCAAACAGTACATGAAGAAGGGGACCCTGGTGGTGCTCGAGTCGACCACCTATCCCGGCACAACTGAAGACTTGATCCTGCCGTTGCTGGAGGATAAGGGCAGGAAAGTCGGGCGAGATTTCTTCCTGGCCTTTTCGCCGGAACGAGTCGATCCCGGCAATGCCGAGTACACTACCCACAACACCCCCCGCGTGGTGGGTGGCATCACCCCGGTCTGCACTCGTGTGGCCAAAACGCTCTATGAGCAGTCACTGCCCAACATATATGCCGTTTCATCGACTAAAGCCGCCGAGATGGTCAAGCTGCTGGAGAACACTTTCCGCTCGGTTAATATCGGTCTGGTCAACGAGGTCGCTCTCATGTGTGATCGGCTGGGGCTGGACGTCTGGGAGATAATCGATGCCGCCGCCACCAAGCCTTTCGGTTTTATGCCGTTTTATCCGGGTCCCGGCCTGGGCGGGCACTGCATCCCTATCGACCCGCATTACCTGTCGTGGAAGCTCAAATCGCTCAACTATTATGCCCGCTTTATCGAACTGGCCGGCGACATCAACAGCCACATGCCGGAATACGTGGTCGATCGCATCGGCGGCATGCTCAACCGCCGTTCTGCAAAAGCTCTGAACAAAACTACCGTGCTGGTCCTGGGCGTGGCCTACAAACGCGATATCAAGGACACCCGCGAGTCACCGGCGCTGGACGTTATCAAACTGCTGGAAGACAAAGGCGCCCGTATCGTCTACAATGATCCCTTTGTACCTGAGATAGACTGGAACCGGTCCAAGCACAAATCACGCAAGCTGACCAAAGCATTGCTGCACAAGGCGGACGTGACGATCATCCTCACCGACCATTCGCCCTACGACTACGAGTGGATTGTCGAGCACGCCCGGGCGATCTTCGACACCCGCAACGCCACCAAGAAGGTGCGCCACCACCGGCAGAAGATAGAGTTGCTGTAGGGCGCCGTGGTCGAAACTGTGGGGGGGCGAACTACTTTTGGCTGTTACTTGTCTATTCGGTTTGTACCCCGGGTCGCAACACCTTATCACTCGGCTATCTCAAACGAATAATCTGATGATGGCCCGGATGGGTCGATATGAAGAGGGGGGAGCGTTGTCAGTTGCCCACTTCCCAGATCATACCGATGCAGGAACAGAACCCCCACTTCGTGCCAGCCATACAAGTACTTGCCATCAGGTGTGAGCCTCATCTGGGTTAACGGCGTCCCTGGTCGCGGCAAAGAATCGACAATGGAATCGGCCGCCGCCCCGAAGATCAGAGTTGGTCCCGGCATGGGATTACCGGTGTTTGGATTTCCGGGTTCACTCGCATATACTTTTTCCCGGTCACTGCTGAGCACAAACTGTCCACCAACACTGTTCCCGCTGCGAAATTGTCTAATCGTCTGCTCTTGATCAAGATCATAGATGTTTATTCCGCCATCGCCATAGAAGTAAAGGCGCTCATGCTGTGGTATCGGCAACAGGTCACCCACCCAATTGAACCCGTTGCCGGAAGTATCCCGCAACTGTATTGAATCCAGTACCGACATGTCCAGATAGTCAATGCGGTAGACGATATCAGCACGCCCGGCGTCGTCAACGCTGCTGTAGTAGACACCATTGATCGTATCCAACTGTCCGCGATGTAACGGTGGGATATCCATCCGGCTCAGTTCGGCAAACGTGGCACCATCGAACTTGATCAAGCAGTCATCTGTTACAGCCAGACCAAGACCGCGACGACGGTCAAAATGCACAAATTTTGCGGGCCAGGTCAGCATCGTATCCGGTTGCAGTGTCGCTATATTGAAAACGCGACATACCGCTACCGGTGAGGTCGGAAACACCAGCTTGCTGAAATTGGAATTAATCGTCACCTGCCCCGGCCCGAACCCCAGTGAGACTTCGTCTACCAACGTGTCGGCCGGGATATCAATCACTGATAATACGCCACCGTAGGTCACAGCATAGAGTTTGTAGCTGGCTTGAGATAAGTCTTTCTCCGAGTCGGTGAGATTGTTATCATCGCCGCAACCGGTGGCAAAGAGCAGCATGGCGACAACAACGATAACCGGTATCTTCAATTGTCCCATATTACCTTCCCAATATACGTCAGAGTCCAGACGATCAGCCAAGCTACTAATGTAGTCTCCCGCTTCAGCCCTGAAGGCAGAAAATTGACGCTCATTACACCCACCTATGCCTATGGTAATGCCCTGACCGGTGCTTGTCAAGCCTCGTTGCGAACTGCAGGCAGATCGTCGTCAGTCCATTGTCGAAACTGTGGGGGGGCGACCTGTTTCAACATTGTCCCCGGCCTGGCGTAATCCTCGTTGCCACTAACTAAGTAATACTGGTAATTTAGCCTGTAACGTTTTGGCAACCCCGTTGTCTTTAGAACAAAAGATGGATCAACCGGATAGAGAAAACTGGCGGAGTTATCGCCGGGGTGACGGCAACAGCCTGGGACTGATCTACAACCGCCACAAAGACCGCCTGTACTCTTACAGTCTGTATGTGACCGGCAACCGTCAGTTGAGCGAGGATATCGTGCAGGAAACGTTCACAAGGCTAATGGAACAATCACAGAAACTTGATGACGATGCTTCAATCAAGGATTGGTTGTTCATTTGCGTGCGCAATCTCGCCTTCAACCATCTGAAGAAAAGAAAACGCGGCTCACTTATTGAGGCCATCAGTGATCATACCGCCGACATCGATGTCGAGACCCGACTATTCATCCAGAACGTACTTGACAAGCTGACGCCGCCGGATAGAGAACTTATCCTCCTGCGTGAGCAGCAACGATTCAATACCCGCGATATCGCCCGGATGCTGGGGTTAACGGAGGAAGCGGTACGGGTCCGTCTTTTCCGTGTTAGAAAGAAGATGCAACAGATAGCCAAAGGGAAACTATGAAGAACCGTGAATACTACGAACGTCTGATCTCCGACAGTCTGGACCGGCCGCTGTCTGAAGCTGAGGTACGGGAGTTGGAAAATGCAATACCGGCATTTCCGGAACTGGCGGAGTTCAGGACGGAATTGACCAGGCAAGCCAGGCTGGCCCGGACGCTGCCTAAGTTGACTGCCGGTGCGGCTTTGAAGTTGCCACCTGCCCGACGCCAGAGGACTGGCATTATCCGGTCCTTATGGAATGTTCGTCTTTCGGTACCGGTGCCGGTTGTTGCTATCCTGGCGCTGGTCGTTATCGGTTCGGTGCTGTTCGGCACGCGCACGCGGCCGGTGACTGAGAAACCGCCGGTTATGCGACAGGCTGTTTCAATAGAATACGTACAAGTCGAGCGGCTGAAACCGGTGAAAGCCGTTTTGGTCGAACAGAACCCAAAGGAAAGTCAAAGGGACAAGGAGGAGTTATGAAAGTGATGTCATTGGTGCTGTTAACGGTTCTGGCTACCGGCACAGCATACGGGGGCGAGCCGGATGCCATGTATCTCCAGATAGACCTCATGGTCGGCAACCGTGCCGTTCTGGCCGATGCCGGGATGATGGGAGGCTGCTATATCAGGCCCGGCAAAGACTGTAAGGGTCTTTTCTATTGGAGTGACGACGGTTCCGGCGTCCTGGTGGGCTCCCTTATCAATGACCTGGTTCCCAAGCCGAATTTCGAACTCCTCTATAGTATGACGCTTACCAAAGAGGCCGGTCGTGACGTTTTGGTCGGCACCGCCTATGCCATGCAGCTCTCAGATGAAGGTGAGATTCTGGGCGGACGCAGGACAAGAATACGCCAATACCTGGCGCCCGGCGAAGAAATAGTCCTGGCGCAGCCGGTCGGCCGGCTTGGCAGTGGTGAGTCGATCTTTCTCCAGATAAGCGGCGAGAGACAAAAACCCGAACCGGCTGACAAATCGGCCGAGCATCCGGTCACGCTGATATCGACCCAATTACAGGACGGCGAGGAATGCAGCCAGACGAGAAACTGGTATAGTCGTCCCAGGGACACCTACGCCTTTCGAACAGGTTTTAGTTTAAACGAGAAGAACGGGGCGTACGAATTCCTGAAATACGAAGTCCACGTAAGATTGAATTACGATGACGGTTCCGGTTGGCCCACAGGTGATGATGCCGCCGGGGAGCCGGTCAAAGGCCGACTCTCTTTTGACCGAAAGTACATTATCGACACCCTCCATTATCGTCATGCTTCATTCTCGCCCGATGTGGTCTACGAGTCGGGATTCAAGAAAGACATCGAAATCGTACCGGGCAAGATGCTCAAGCTGATCTTCCCCCCCGACACCCCTTCGGTGCGCGGCTTCGATATCGAGGACACTCTGATAATTGTTCCGCGGTAACAGCAGGAGATTTATGGCAAAACCAGAAAAGAATCGACAGCAAGCTGTGGGACACACGGACTATCTGCCCGGTCTACACCAATGTTGTACCCCACCCAACGGGTGGGTTGACAAACCTCATTCGCCGTTGTGTCGGGTCTTGATCCCGTGTAGACGGGATTGTGACCTGACACATAAGTACATAATAGACAATGGCGGCAGGTCACACATCCCCGCCATGACGGGGACGCAAGACCTGCCGCAACATCGTATCGGGACTTTTTCAACAAGCCCCAACGGGTGGGTTGATCACGGAAGGGAAGCCACCATACCGAATTAAGACCCACCCGACAGGTGGGGTACAAATGTATGACGCCGCACGCCAGAAGACCAGCCCAAAGGGACGCCGGCGTATTCTGGGTATTCACTTACTTACTGATTGTAAGTCTGACCCGATTCTGCCACTGCGCGCGAAGTGAGCTCCCCCCCCAATTTTCTTCACCACAATCCCCGTTTCTGGCGTATATTAGATGTATGACAAGAGGTAGGTTTCAGATAGTATTTCTGATGGCACTGGTGCTGCTGGCGGCGTCGGTTTCGGCACAGCGGACCGGTCCGCAACGGCGATCGGTCACTAGCTACCAGCTCAAGAACGCCACTAATCCCAATCCGTCGGCGCTGAAGGTCGCCCGCCTGCACTACTCCGGCGGCGGCGACTGGTACTGGGGTGGCTCGGCATTACCCAATCTGCTGAAATTCCTGCGCGACAGCACGGATTTCCCGGTCGACACTATCGAGCGGCAAGTGACTATCATGGACCCGGAACTGTTTCGCTACCCCTTCCTGTTTGCCACCGGGCACGGGGTAATCCGCTTCTCCACGGAAGAAAAAGAGCGGCTGCGCCGCTACCTGGCCGGCGGCGGGTTTTTGTTTGTCAATGATTCCTACGGCATGGACCGCGCTTTCCGCCGCGAAATGGCCGATCTGTTCCCGGAGCGGGAAATAGTCGAGGTGCCTTTCGACCATCCCATCTACCACTGTCTTTACGATTTTCCCAACGGCCCGCCCAAAATCCATGAACACGACAACAAGCCGCCCCGGGGATACGCCATGATTATAAATGGCCGGGTAGTGCTGTATTTCCTGGTGGAGTCCGATATCGGCGATGGCTGGGAAGACTCCCAGGTGTACAACGACCCGCCCGAAAAGCGGCTGCAGGCGCTGAAGATGGGGGTAAACATTTTGACCTACGCCCTGTTATATTAGTATAATTGGTAATGGTACCTGCCCCTTTTTTCTGCGGCAGCCGATATAGAATTGAAAAGACCGGCGAGAATTGTCGGCCATCGAAAATGAAGCTATGACTACCATTAAATCCAGTGCTGACCTGTATCGTCACCTGAAGAAGGTGCTGTTCAGGCAGCGCGCGGTTATGTTTACCGCCGGGCTGCTGACGACGGTGGCGGTGCTGGTGTTGACGATACTGGTGCTGACGCTGGTGGCCGCCGTGATGATCGTTCCCGTCTGGCTGAAACTTTCATTACTGGTTCTGGCGACGGTACTGACACTGGTTCTGCTGGCCAGACTGGCTGTCGGTCGCATGTTTGACAGCAGTGTCGAGGGAGTGGCAGTGCGACTGGAGACAAAATACCCCGATCTCAAGGGCCGCCTGATTGCCGCCATCCAGTTTGCCCGGATGAAAAAGACACCGGGCTATTCGATGGAACTGATGGCTATGACCGAGCGGCAGGCGCTCGAACGGGCTGCCCTGGTCAATTTCAACCAGGTGCTGAGCTTTTACCCGCTGTTGCGCCACGGGCGGCTGTTTGTTTTGTCGGCAGCGCTGGCAGCGGTTATGGTGCTGGCCCTGCCGGGTCTGTTCAATCATTCATTTGAAGTCTATTCACACCCTACCCTGGAGATCGCTCCTCCGCTGGGTTACCGGGTGGCGCCTTTCCCCGAATCGACGGAATGGGTCAAGTATCGTGACATTCAAATCGGCGCCGCGATAATCGGCGACAGCTTCCCCGATAAAGCCGTCATCCACTACCGTCTGGCCGGCGGCAACTGGCAGCGAAACGAAATTGATCTGCGCCAACAGAAACTTTTCTCGACTCCCGGTGGTGATTCCGTTGTCGCCGCCACCACTCTGCGCCAGGTAGCACGGTCGTTTGACTATTACGTGGAAGCGGGACGGATCAAAAGTGACATTCAGAAGATCGACGTCGTCGACCGCCCCCGTGTGACCGGTATCAAGCTGTCGATCTTCTATCCCGATTATACGGAACTGCCGCCGACCGTTATCGACGAAAACAACGGCTCCTTCTCGGCGCTGGTCGGCAGCCGTGTCAACATGAGGGTGACCACCAATCTCCCCGTCGAACAAGCAACTCTGGTTTATGCCGACAGCAGCGTCCGGGAACTGAAGATCGAAGACAGGCGGGCTTCGACCAGCCTGTTGATAGAAAAGTCGCAGACATACTTCGTGCGGCTGGTGGATCACCTGGGCGAAAAGAACCCCGATCCGATCGAGTACTACATAACGGCAGTGCCCGATGAGTATCCCTCGATCGACGTTCTGCGTCCCGGGTTTAACGTCAACCTCAACGATGACATGCTACTGCCGCTGAAAGTACGGATTTTTGACGATTTCGGGTTCACGTCACTGGTGCTGAAGTACCAGGTGGTGTCGCACGGACAGCCCTCCGAGGAGCACGTGGCGGTGCTTCATTTCTCAGATCGTATCAAGACCGAAGGCGAGGTTGAGTTCAACTGGGATATGGATCAACTCAACCTGTATCCCGGTGACTTTGTGGTTTACTACTTCGAAGTTGCCGACAACGACCGTCTTTCGGGACCAAAACTGAGCCGTTCTCGCCAGTATGTGGCGCGGCTGCCCTCGCTGGACGAAATAATTGCGGAAACCGAGGCGGAAAGCTCTGAAAGAGTCTCGCGCACCGAGCAGCTTTACCGACAGGGCAAAGAACTTACCCAACGGCTAAAGAATACCGCTCGCAAGATCAAAGCCCAGAGCAAACAGACACGCAATACCGACTGGCAACAGCAGAAAGAACTGGAGGCGATCGTCGAGGACAACGCCCGGCTGGTTGACAAGATAGAGGACATGGCCCGGCAGATGGAGGAGTCGGTCGATAAACTTCAGCAGACTTCCATGATGAGCCGGGAGATCATGGAAAAGCTGGCGCAGATTCAGAAGCTCTACGAGGAAGTGTCCACTCCTGAAATGAGAGAAGCCCAACGCCTTCTGATGGAAGCCCTGCAGAAAATGGACCGAGCCCAGATTGAGAAAGCCATGCAGGAGTTCAAGATGTCCCAGGAGGAATTGCTTGCGCGGCTGGAGCGGACGCTGGCTCTGTTGAAACGGATGCAGGTCGAGCAGAAGATGGAAGCCATGCTGCGCCAGGCGGAACAGCTTCTGCAGCGCCAGCAGGAAATGAACGAAAAGTCCGAAGCCGCGTCGGCCGAACAGTTACCACCTATGGCTGATACCGAGCAGCAGCTTCACTCGGTGCTGAAGGACCTCAAGGCGCAGACTCAGGAACTGTCCGATCTCGCCCGCCAGGCTGAGATGGACGACGCCGCCGAAGTAAAAAAATTCAACGAAGCCGTCAAAAAAACCGATGCCGACCAGAACATGGAGAAGATGTCGCAGGCACTGGCGCAGCAGAAGAAAGAGCGGGCCGGTCGCGAGGGTAAATCGGCACAGGCCAAGTTATCGGAGATGGTTGACCAGATGCAGCAGGAGTTGCTGGCCCTGAAGGGCGGCGACCAGGAAAAAATCCGCCGGGCGATGCGAATGGCTATCGACGATGCCAACTACCTTTCGCAGCGTCAGGAAGAGCTTTTGAAGCAGGCGGCCATGATGGACCCGCGTTCGATCATCCTGCGCGACCTGGCTTCGTCGCAGCAGGACCTGGCCTCTTCCTGCAGCGGCCTGAAAAACAGAATCTCACAACTGGGCAAGGAGTCGCCCTTTGTGGCTGCCGAACTGCAGAAACTGGTGCAGAACGCGATTTCGAACATGCAACAGGCCACCGACGGTTTCGATTGTAAGCGGGGGTCCTCGGCCATGCGCCAGCAACACGATGCCATGGTCAATCTCAACCGGGCCGCCATACGCATGATGGAATCGCTGGACCAGCAGAAGGAATGCGAAAAGGGCAGCAAGTGTGACAAGAACATGTCGAAACTACAGTCGCTGTGTAAAAAGCAGAACCAGCTTAACCAGCAGACCAAACAGTGCAACAAAGGCGGCCAGTGTGACAAACCGGGCAACAAGCCCGGTGACGACGGCCGCCAGGGATCGGGCGGGATCGAGCGGCTGGCGGCCGAACAGGGAGCAGTCCGGAAATCACTTCAGCAACTCGCTGACGAGTTCAATAACTCGCGTCAGATACTGGGACGTCTGGACGACATAGCGCGGGAGATGAAACTGGTCGAGGAAGACCTGGCTGACGGTGAGATCGGCCAGGAAACGATCCAGAGGCAACTGAAGATTTACTCGCGGATGTTGCAGGCTACCCGGTCACTGCAGAGAAAGGATTATTCCGAACAGCGCCGGGCCAAAACCGCCGAGGAGTTGTTGTACCACCTGCCGCCGTCGCTGCCGGCCAGTCTTTTGGACGACCACATCAATCTGGAGGATCGGCTGCGGCACTTCCTGGGCGAGAACTATCCACCTCAATACGAGCAACAGATCAAAGCCTATTTCAAGGCTCTGTTGCAGTCTCAGTCGATACCCGGTCAAAGCGACCAGTCACGTGAATTAAAACCTTGATGAGAATCCCGATTTTATGCTTTATTGCCGGCGGTTTGCTGGCGGCAACAACGCCCGCCACGAATGCTGAAGAACCCCCCAAAGTACGCATAATTGAATCTAAAATCGCACCGCCCTCTGTTGTTTCCGAGGCCGAGACCAAGATTCGTCTGGCACGCAAGTTGATGCAGGCCAGAGGCTACGATGCGGCAGCCGCCCTGCTGGAGGAGGTCTACGAACAGCACCGAGGCAGCGCCCGGGTTACCAGCCTGCTGTTGACCTGCTATATACATCTCGGACAACTGCCCCGCGCCGAGGACCTCTGTCATCGTATGATAGACCAGGATCCGCTCAATTGCGTCCACTGGCTTCGTCTGGCTGAAATGCTGGTCAAGCAGGCTCGACCCGATGAAGCGACGGCGGCCTACGACTCGGCCGTCGCCCTGATCGGAAACGATGACAGACCGCGCTACCTGACCGCCCTGCGGAGCATGATAAATCACGGCTTCGAAGAGATGGCCCTTGAGCTTATTGATACCGCCCGTATCAGAATGAACGAGCCATTCTTGTTTGCCCTTGAGCGCGGCGAAATCCTGGAGAAACGGAGCAATTTCCAGTTGGCCGCTATGGAGTTCATCGCCTGCTTACAGGATTCCGGCCGCACTGCCAACGACGCCGAAAAGAGGCTGCTGGCACTGTTGAGCTACCCGCCGGCCTCAGCCGAGGTTGAACAGTCCCTGCTTCAGCGCATCGGGGATCATATCAACCCCCGGGCAGCCGGGATACTCTCGGCGCATTATTTGAAAGCGGGGGAGTATGACCGCGCCTTCGATTTCGCCATTGCGCAGGATTCCCTGAAAGACGGCCGGGGTGCGCCAATACTGAATTATATGCGCCGTTGCCATGAACAGCAGTTGTACCGGCAGGTGATACGCATGGCCAGGCACATACTGGGTTCCAGTCAGAATCTCCCATTAAGAGAACAAGCTTATTATATGCTGGGCGACGCACTGATACAGACCGGCCATCCGAACCAGGCCATCTCAGTCTATGATTCACTTTTTGCCGGAGGTTTGAGGCCCCGGGAAAAGGCCGAAGCCCTGTATCATATCGGTGCCATATATCTCAACCATCTGCATGATTTCCGGCGCGCGCTGGTCTTTTTCGACTCGATAGTGACCAACTACCCGGCCGGCACGGGCGGCCTTAATGCCCTCCTGGCCCAGCCATACTGCTACCTGCGCCAGGGTCTCCTCAGTGATGCCCACAGCCGATTTGCCGACCTTCTGAAGCTCCAGTTACCCAAAGACTCCCGCGAAGCAGTTGCTTACAATCTGGCCTTGATTCTCTTTTTTCAGCAGCAGTTCGATTCCAGCAAAACAGCTATGCGCAAACTGATGGTTGATTACCCACGGGGCTATTACGTCAATGACGCCCTGCAGATTCTCATGCTGTTGCAGCAATCCGAGGACGCTCCCGGCCTGCTGCCGATGATTTCCAGGGCTCTCCTTTTCCAGGAAATGAGCCGGCCGGATTCTGCCGTTGCCGTTCTGCTGACGGTTGCGGAGGACTCCAACCGCACCCTGGCCGACGTGGCCCTCTTCAAGCTGGTCGGTTTGAGCCTGGACCAGTCTGATTCCGCGGCGGCAATCGGATTTGTCGACCGACTAAACGACGAATTCCCCCTATCGTACTACCTCCCCTACGGATTGAAAATCAAGGCTGATATTTTCTTGAACTGGCCGGAGGATGTGCCTTCGGCGCGATCAATCTATCGGCGCCTGCTTCAGGATTTCCCCGATTACCCGTTCATTTCTGATGTTCGCAAGACTATGCGCAAGTTGGAAGGGGATGCATAAGGACCGGACCTGTCTGACGGTTCTGTTGAAAAGCATAACAAACGCCATAGCGAGGAGCGAAGCGACGTGGCTATCTCGTTGACATTCAATATCCGAGATTGCCACGCTGTCGCTCGCAATGACGAGAATGGAACTTTTTCAACAAGCCCTGATCCGGGTGGGTGACAGGCAGGTTGATGGCCTGGGTGGCTGGTTTTGCAGCCTGCCGAATCAAGAATTGTGGTCGCTGTCGGCCGGGGATCTCCGTCGGCTGATTCGACTTACGGAACTTCCAGCTTCTTCCTGCCTTCCCTGAGAGTCCTGACCTGTTGTTCGAGACTGATAATCCGGCTTTCATATTGCTCGATTTTCCTGGACCGTATTTTGGTGGTCGTTCTCACCAGCAAAGCCAGGGAAATGAGCATAAACAGGACCGAGTTTATCTGCCGGAAGATCTCTCCCATGTTAAACAGGGAGTCCAGAAAGGCCATGATGCCCAAAAGTACCAGAATACTGCACCAGACATACATTATTTCCTCCTGCCGATTTGAAACGGTAGGTGCCCGGTCGGGTAAAATTATAGGTTGTGATTGACCCGACCGATATTATATTTTGATCCTTGCTCTCCGAAGCCTGTTGTCATTTATGAGTATCGGAGCAGCCGACCGTTGCTTTAGGAGGAAAACTTGTCGGTACAGATCCCGTCCGTGAAAGAACCGTTTGACAGAACCAACGCCATACTGGCAGCGCTGGTGTTTGGCGTATCTTTTGTGTTCTATGCTCTTACCGTACAGCACTCGCTGTCGTTCTGGGATTGCGGCGAATTCATAGCCTGTTCCTATACACTGGCTATCCCGCACCCGCCGGGAACACCATTGTTTGTGCTGCTGGGGAGATTGTTTTCGATAATCCCGTTTGTCGAGGACATCTCTTACCGCATCAACTACATGTCGGTCATCTCCTCGGCTTTCACGGCGATGTTCAGCTATCTGCTGACGGTGAAGATAGCCCGCTACTTTGTCGACCGCTTCAACGATAACTGGCTCAATCGGTACATTGTTTATCTGGGTGGGCTGGCCGGCGGCTTTTTTGTCGCCTTTGGCCGCACCAACTGGGCCAATTCGGTGGAAGCCGAGGTATACGGGCTGGCGCTGGCCCTGTCGGTTATGATCGTCTGGCTGACGCTGCGTTTCTTTGAACGGCGGGGTACCCCGACGGCCGCCAGGTACATGATTGTTGTTTTCTACCTGGCCATGCTCGGTATCGGCATTCACATGACCGTTTTCCTGGTAGTGCCCATCTGTTCGCTTTTTTTCATTCTCAAGAGGGATGCCTCGACGCGGGACTGGGTAGTGCTGTGCGGTTTTATCATCCTGGAACTGCTGTTGATAATCCTGTTCGCCGACGGCCGGGGAGGCCCCAGCATGTTCTATCTCATATCCGTGGTAGCGGCCGGTGTCATGCTCATTCTCTTGTACCGCAAGATCAACTGGGCCATCGTGGTGGCCATCGTGGGGGTGTGCACGATCATGCTCTCATTCAGCCAGTATATGATAGCCACCCCAATCGTGTTGGCCGTGCTGATTATCCTGGCGATACTCTCAGAAAAATTCGGCTGGCGATTGCAATGGAAGACGGCTCTGGTGATAGTAGTTATGGGTTTCATCGGCATGTCGGTCCACCTGTATATACCGATCCGTTCCACTCTCAACCCGAGAATTGACGAGAACAATCCCTCGCGCGACGTACGCACCTTCTTTAATTACCTTGACCGCAAACAGTACGGTCAGACATCGATGATCGATCGCATGTTTCAACGTCGTGGAGCCTGGGAGAACCAGTTTGGGCGCCATGCTAACATGGGATTCTGGTCATACTTCGAGGAACAGTATTCTCCGGGCGGCGCCGTCTTTGTCTTCGTGTTCTTTGCGCTGGGCGTCATCGGCTTGATTACCGCCATCAGGAAGCGACCCAGAATCGGATTGCCGCTGCTGACGTTATTGCTATTATGCTCGGTGGGCCTCGTGCTATACATGAATTTCGCCGACGGCACCAAGTACAACCCGCGGACCGGCGACGCCTACCTGGAAGTCCGCAACCGTGACTACTTTTTCACTCCCACGTTTGTCTTTTTCGGTATTGCCATGGGGCTGGGCGTATCGGCGGTGATGCTTTTTGCGAAGAACCGACTGTCCGGCAAAGGTATGCAGAAAACTGCCGTGCTGGTAACATCGGCCCTGGCGGCGCTGCCGGTGGTCAGTATTGCTCACAACTATCACAGCTGCGATCGGTCCCGGAATATCATTCCCTACAACTACGGCGCTAATATTCTCGACACCTGCGAACCGAATGCCATCCTGTTCACCTCCGGTGACAACGACACCTTCCCTCTGTGGTGTCTGCAGGAAGTGTACAACTACCGGCGCGACGTGCGGGTGGTCAATTTGTCGTTGCTGAATACCGACTGGTACGTGGCCCAGATGAAGAACCGCTTCGGTGTGCCCATCTCACTCACCGACGAACAGATTCTGTGGTACCCGACCGAGATCCGGCCGGGACAGTTCATCTCCCGTCCCAAGAAAAAGTTTGCCGACCGTCCTCGCGGTCGTATGTGCTACATGCATCCCACACCCTTTGGCGGCCGTCTCTTCAAAGTGGCCGAAATGATAATGGACGAAATCGTCCTGGAAAACAAGTGGCGGGACCCCATTTATTTCAGTTCCATGCCTTACGCCGAGTCACCCCTGAAACTGCGCGAGCGGACCACCTCGGTGGGTTTGCTCTACAAACTGGAACGCGAACCGGGGAAAAGTCTGATCAATGCCGAGCGCGGTTATGACCTGTTTATGAACACATACAAATTCGCCGGTTATGAGAACTCGGAAGTCTATCGAGACGGCAATGCTACCGGTGTTTTCATCAGTGTCGGTATCAACGGCATTCGTCTCTTTGATGAACTGAAGCGTTCCGGGCAAACGGAAAAGGCCAAAGCTCTCGCGAACAAGTTGATCTCGATTTATCCGGAATACTGGCAGACGTACCTGTTGCTGGGCGACCTGTATGACAAAGAGGCTGACAGTGCCGCCGCGCTGCAGTTGCTGCACCAGATGCATGACACTCTGCTGGCCTTTGTCGAGTCCAACCCGGAGAATCTTTTTTACAAGCAGGATCTCGGTATGGCCAAAGTGGAGTTGGGCAGGCGCCTGAAAGACCAGGCCATGATTGACAAAGGTATCCGCCTTTCCTGGCAGGCGTTCGAGGGCAACCCCAGTCACAATTATGCCTTTCGCAAGCTCTTCAGCCTGTTGTCGCAACAGCGCCGCTATACCGACATTCAGCGGGCCGCGAATCTGTATGCTTCATACGGCATCAACATGAATGATCCCCTGCTGAAATCGATTCTCGGCTTTAACCAACAGCAGTCGGCTCCGCCGCCCGTCAGCGGCCAACCTTAGACCAACACAGCCGCACTGCCCGGCCCCGGTATGCTCAGACCTGGGTAAGTTTGGGGAGTGGCTACCGGATGGAGCCTGGCACGACGATCCCAACGCCTGTCTCTTGAGAAATAAAAAAAGGAGACTGGCCACCGGCCGGTCTCCTCAGAAATCAGTCCCGCGCCAGAGTTGACGCGGGTTTCATTTCGTCGCCGTTAGTATGACTTGCGATAGCCTTTGTTACCGCCGCGGTCGCCGCCATCGGCGCGTGGTTTCGCTTCGTTGACATTCAACGCGCGTCCATTCAGATCCTGGCCATTAAGGCCGCTAATGGCAGCCATAGCCTCGTCCTTTGAAGACATTTCCACAAACGCAAAACCTCTTGGCTCTCCGCTGTACTTGTCCTTGATGATGTTGACGGTTGAGACTCCACCAAAACCCTCGAAGGCCTGGCGTAACTGATCTTCTGTCGTGTCAAACGACATGTTGCCGATGTAGATATTCATTCTACACTCCGTAATTGCTTATCCCGAAGTCAACTGCGTTCCTAAGAAGACAGATACTTCAAGATAAATGACATGTTGCGCATGATTGCGCGATCAATTCAAGATTAAGCTTTAGCGGAGTGTTGTAGATTAAAACAAAACTGCGAAAAAGGTCGAACTCAAATCAATATTTACTACTCAGTATATCGGGCGCCATGGCTAAAACCTACGATTATTTTTGCAAAACGAAGTTTATTTTTCGGCCGGTGGAGGGGGGCAAACCTACTTGGGGTTTGACATTCATTTTGTCACGCCGCGAGTCGGCGTGACCTGCTAAGTCCTTGGGAGTATCGTCGATACCCTTCGACTCCGCTCAGGGTGACGACTTTCGCTACCTTGTGAAACGTACTTTTCGGACAGCTTCCAAGCGGTGAGCCACCCCCCTAAGTTCCGTCAGGACTTGTCATAGACGAAGTCGAGGGTGTGACCTGACGCCGGTTGGCATCCCCAAACTCTGTTTGGGAGTGCCACATTAGCAGATGGAGGGTAGGAAAATAAGTCGGGTTTGCCGGCATCGCCACTCTTGCAAGAACCCCGACACCATAATCTCGGAAGTTCCCCGCCAATCCTTTCCCCTCCGTTGACGTCATCTGCCGGTTTTGACTTGCGCATCATCGCATATTAGCTATATTACAGTCTACCAGAAGGCAACATTACTCCTGGCTTTCTTCCGGAACATGATCCTGCCCAATCAGGATCGGCTCAGTCATTACTCTTGAATGATTCGGGTTATGACAACCGAGGTAGGGACGACAAGGTGATCGATTCTCATTATTGGTGCATGCACCAACAGACCGACAGCATTCACCCACTCAGAAGCTTTGTCACAACTTTCTGCCGACAATTCGGAATCTCATCTGTACTTAGTGAAACACTATGGAGGTAACACCATGACACGAGTGCTCACACTCACAACCACCCTGTTCGTTGCAGCGCTGGTGGCGGCCATGCCGGTCGCGGGCGGAGTGCCGCAAACGATCAACTACCAGGGGCAGCTGACGAACAGTTCAGGAGACCCGATCGACACAACCGTGTCAATGGATTTCACCATTTACATTGATTCTACGAGTGGAACATCGAAATGGAGTGAACTCCACCCATCTGTAACAGTCGTAAGTGGTGTCTTCAGTGTTTTACTCGGGGAAACTTACCCAATAGACGACAGTGTTTTTAACCAGCCCAACCGATGGCTGGGTATCAAAGTGGGTAACGACCCGGACCTTATCCCGCGGACCCGTCTGACATCGTCTCCGTATAGTATGCGGGTTAGCACTGTCGACAGCGCCTCCGGCGGCGCAATCATCGGCCAGTTGGCAGTGATGGATACGACTTCAGCCAAATCATATGAGTCCGACCGTCACGCCGGGTTGGCTACTCTCGACGTGATGGCCGTTGGCGGTGCCACCTTCCACGTCCGTAACGGGGTCGGACTTGCCGCACCAATCGTTTTTGACGTCGATGGCCCCAGCGGCCGGGTCGGCATCGGTACCAATGCTGCGGCCGCGAACCTGCACGACAGCGGCAGTATCTATACTCTCGGTGGCGCCGGTGACGCCAACGATGATCTTTCCGTGAATATCACGGACATACTCACAATACTGAACTACCTCTACGGAAACAGCTTCTTAACCACCACGGGATACGCTGAAGCTGACCTGGACGGTGATGGTCGGGTGACATGGGATGACTATACGATTCTGAATGAGCTTATTTACAGCGCTGCCACCAAGGATGACGCCTGGCGTGACGTGCATTCCCTGTATGGAGCCATCGCCAAAGACGTGTTCTATGTCACTGGCAAGACCGGCCTGGGTACACAGACCCCGGCAGCTAATCTCCATGACAGTGGGAGCATTTATACGCTTGGCGGCGATGGCGATGCGAACGATGACGGTTCGACGAATCTCACTGACTATATCGCGATCAAAGCCTACCTGAACGAAATTGCTTACCTGAGCACAACCGGGTACGCCGAAGCCGACATGGACGGTGATGGCCGTGTGACCTGGGAGGACGCTACAATTCTGTATGAGATGATTATCGGTGGCATCACCAGAGACGAAGCCTGGAGAAATGCACACTCCGTATACGGGACAGCTGCCAAAGGTGTGTTTTTTGTCAGCGGCAAAATCGGCCTGGGTACCGAGGCACCGGCAGCCAACCTTCACGACAGCGGTAGCATCTATACTCTGGGTGGCAACGGGGACGCAGACGATGATCAATCAGTGAGTATTAGTGACCTGTTGTTGATGATGAACTACCTGTCGGGGAGTGTCTACCTGACTACAACCGGGTACGCCGAAGCTGACCTTGATGGTGATGGCCGGGTGACGTGGGATGACTACACGATTCTGTATGAGATTATCTATAGTGCTGCCACCAAAGATGACGCCTGGAGAAGCACACATTCGCTGTACGGAGCGGTTTCAAAAGATGTGTTTTACGTGGCCGACACGGTTGGAATCGGGACATCAACACCAACGGAACGGCTCGATGTTGACGGAACAGCCAGGCTGAGAAATATGCCGTCAGGTACCGGAACCAATGTGGTTGTCGCTGGCAACGGTGTTCTGCTGAGGGCATCGTCAAGCGCCAGGTACAAAAAGAATATAGGCGCACTTGACATAGAGCCGGAGGATGCTTTGGGACTGCGGCCGGTCATGTTTGAGTGGAAGTCGACCGGTGAACCGGATATAGGCCTGATTGCCGAACAGGTGGCCCAGGTTATTCCGGAGTTGGTCATATACGACAATGACGGCCAACCAGATGCTGTTAAGTATGATCGTGTACCGCTTTATCTCCTGGAGACAGTTCGCCACCAGCACCGACTGATCGAGAAACTAAGAAGAGACGTGGTCGAGCTTGCCGAACGGAAACATGCGGCAGTAGAATCGCTGGGGTCAGAGTTGGCGGAGCTGCGCCGACTCCGCGAGTGCGATAACGCAAAGATTGACTTATTGGAAGTTCAACTGGCACAGATGCAGGTATTGATGGAGACTGTTCTGGCGCAGCGGAATCCCACCACTGCCGGCAACAGTGACCTGGCCCAAAACAGGTAAAGGTTACGTTTGCACGAACTACACGAGAAGCACCTAACAAACACCTTTGATGCTTTAAGAAGTAGAGGAAGTAACACTATGACACGAGTGAACACACTCATCGCCACATTGATTATCGTAATGTTAGCCCTGTCGTGGACATCAGCGACAGCCACCATTCATAACATTGACGTGGGCGATTTCTATTTTTCACCGACCGGCACCTGGGTCCAGCCCGGAGACACCGTGAAGTGGACTTTGACAGATGGCACACATACTACTACCTCAGACCCGTCCTCCCCCAAGGCGTGGATTTCCGGCACCATGGACACTCCCGGGCAGACCTACTCGGTGGTGTTTGAAGCTGCCGATGGTATCGGCCCCTTCCCGTACCATTGCGAATTCCATTCCAGCACCATGCAGGATACCATTTTTCAGAACTTGCCCCCGGAGTTTCAACCGGTAGATTCGCAGTGTGGGGAAGTCGGTGTGGTTCTGTCAGTCGGAGTGACGGCAATTGATCCCAATGGAACAATACCGATGCTTATGTGGGACAATCCTCCCACAGGAGCCACATTCATCGATTATGGAAACGGTTCCGGTAGTCTGCAATGGACACCAGGGTCCTCACAGTACGGCTTCCACACGGTGGCTATGTTAGCCACTGACGGTTGGCTCACGGACACCATGATTGTCAACATCCTCGTTGGAGGATGCTCCGGTGGGGACCCTACTTACTCAACCGCCGATCCGGTACTAATCCTTTCACCTGCCGGAAACCTCCTGTTCGATGTGACGCTGAAGGACAATACTGGTCTTCCAGTTGAGGGTTCAGCTAATTGTTGGCTGGACTTTTCACAAGTATCAGGTCTTACAGCCTGCATTTCGGAAACTTCCTGGCCGCTGGTATATGTATCTGATCCAAGCGATACCGATGGCCTCATTTCCATATCAGTCGGAGCCGGGGGTTGCAGCGCAAACCTGGTCAAAGTAATGTCAACCCACGGGGAGATTGCTCAGGTGCCGATCAAGTCGCTCGATCACGACGGCAGCCTGAGAGTAACGGCGGCGGATTTTGTCGGCGATGATTGCAATGATTACAATACTGATGGCAATGTTGATGATGCCGATTGGGATTTCCTTGCCCTTCACATGGATCTCGGATGCTGGGAACGTCTGTCCGACTATTTCACGGTTTCCTTGAGCACCGTTCCTGCTCAGCATCTGATTTACGCTAATGACACTTTCCAGGTCTGTGCCCTGGTGCGTAACATGTTGCGTCTCGATGCCGTCCTGGATAGTGCCGTCTTTGCCGGTAGTTTCTTTGGCATAGCCAATCCGTGGACGGTGAATCCGGCCCATTACGATATTGCCATCGGACCAGGGGATTCGGTCTGGCTGTGTGAAGAATACATTGCACCTGAGACACGAAGTCACGGTTGCTTCAGGGTCGACGTATGGCCGCGGCTAATCACCCGGACGACCAGTCCGTCGATTGTCTTCCGCTCCAACGGTAGCACCGGCGGTGGTCTGAATGTCAACGCTGGAACGGAAGTGCCTCCAGGTGACGGGGATTGCGATGGGGACGGGGTTGCCGATAATGCGGACCAGTGCCCATGCAGCAATTCGTACAACTATCTGGGAACAGATTGCGACGTACTGGTTAAAATAGCGGGCGGCACCAATGGCTGCACTGACGCCTCTAAGGCTCCCTGCGACGAGACGGCATGCCCACCGGGTGCACCATGCGAGCCCAGTAGGAATTCTCGTATTGCCGTCAAACAAACGTCAGTGGGTGAAACATGGTATGGCTTCACAATCGGGACCGAATACGGAGATAGTCTATATCTATATCAGCAGTCATTCCTGCCTGAGGGATGGTCATACGTAGTCAGCGATTCTGGATGGGTGTCAACACCGGCCGAGTACTGGGTTGGAGTCTTTCATGGTGCCGTCGGCTGTGAGGACACCGGCCGAATCATTTTCTACGCCTATAACGATGCCGATGAATTCGCCGGCAACGCAGAGATTATCGTGTATGCCATGGGACTTCGTGGCGATCCTGACAATAGCCGTGACATTAACGTGGCTGATCTTACATATCTGGTCAGCTATCTTTTTCAGAGCGGATTACCCCCGGTAATATTCGAAACCGGTGACGCCGATAATGACAAGAGTATCAACGTGGCCGACCTGACCTACCTGGTAGCGTATCTCTTCCAGGGTGGTGACCCGCCGCCATGTTGATGCCATCGAAGACGACCAACGCGGCGCACGAACGAATGCGGCCATCACCGTTGCAGGTGGTGGCCGTTTTATTAGTACAGGGGTCAGGATACTATCAGTAACGGTGTGGCTCGAGCCTGAGAAAGGTTATATTATTAGGAAAGGTCTGATTGCCGAACAACTCAACCCAATCACTCCTCGATCTGGGCCATCAGGTCGGCGCCGACTTCGAGATGGTCGTATTGACCCTCGCGTGATTTGTATAGAACCAGAAGTGTCACGCGGCGGTTTCTTTCATCGGCGGGATCATCGGGGAACATCAGCAGCTTGTCGGCAAAGCCGCGGACGGCGGCAGTCTGTCCTTCGTACAAACCGGAGACTTCCAGCAATCGGCGGGCGGCATTGGCGCGATCTGCAGACAACTCCCAGTTGCTGTAAGCCCGGCCGCCTCCAAAAGAGGCATCGGTGTGACCTTCAATAACGATATGATTATCGAGTTTGCCCAATTCTTTGGCAATCGTCATCAGGATGATGGCGCTCTTCTGTAGCAGCTTGGCCGAGCCGGGTTCAAAAAAAGCGGCCGAGTTTTCCGATTCGTTAAGGATGATCCGCAGCCCTTCTGAAGTTAGTTGCAACTTGATGTTCTTGCGGAGTTTCTCAAACTCTTTCTGCTTTTTCAGTTCTTCAAGGATGCGTTTGGCGGTCACGGTCAACTCGCGTTTCTCTTCCTGCGACGCCGATTTGTTCTTGTCGGTCGGGCTGAGGCCGATATCAGGTTTGGCCTTGGGGAGGAGGCCCTGCGATCCCTTGAGGAGCCCGGAATGCCCCTGACTCTTAAACTTACCTGGGTCACGGAAAAAACCAGCCACTGCCTCACGTACCTCCGGTTTCTGGCCGACCAGCCACATCACCAGGAAAAAGGCCATCATGGCGGTCATGAAGTCAGCAAAGGCCACTTTCCAGGCGCCACCGTGATGACCGCCATGCACGCGCTTTATACGCTTGATTATTATTGGTTGTACTTCGTCGTTCGGCACCGGCAACTACCTTTTCTTGGTTTCGTTACAAGCGTCCTCAAGCTCCGTGAATCCGGGGCGCACCTCGGCGTAGAGGGAACGACGTGCAAACTCGACGGCGATGACTCCGGCGACACCTTTATGAAAAGCCAGCAACGCGTGTCTCATGCACATTAAGTATTGCTTGCCCTCATTGAGACGATGTTTCATGCTGACGGCCAGCGGCCCGACAAAGCCATAGCAGCCCAGGATGCCCAGGAAGGTTCCCACCAGCGCCGCCGCCACTTTGTGGCCGATTACTTCGGGGGGACCGTCGATGGCGGCCATGGTAATCACTATTCCCAGCACCGCCGCCACGATACCCAATCCCGGCAATGAATCGGCCATGGTATTCAGCGCGATGGATGGCCGCTCTTCCTCCTCGTGCAGAACCTCGATATCGTTTTCCATCAGGTCTTCCAGATCGTGCGGCTGGACGGAGCCGGAAATGATGACGCGCATAGTGTCGGAGAAAAACGCCACGGCGTGATGGTTCTTCAGAAACCTGGGATACCTGGTCAGAATGTCACTCTCCTCGGGATGCTCGACATGGTTTTCCAGTCCGATCAGACCGTCCTTACGAGCGACTTGAAAAATTTCAAACATCATCACCAGCAGGTCCTGGTAGTCCTGTTTCTTCATGCCCCCGCCCATGACTCCGGTTATCTGTTTGATGATACTTTTGAGAACCGGCATCGGGGTTGATATCAGCATCGCCCCCAGTGCCGCGCCACCGATAATGAGAACTTCGAAAGGCTGATTAAGTGCCATGATGTGGCCACCTTCCAGCACATAGCCGGTAAGAACCCCACCGAGGACTACAATGGCTCCGATGAAAATGAACATACTCTATTTCTGCAATCCCGTATTTTCGTTACCGTCAAGGCATGAAAATGCCTCCTGTCTTATATGTTTTCGTCATTTTGGGGCAAATCTGAATATCCCGGGGACGGGAGGGTCTTTTCTCGTGAAAATAAAGGGGAAAACGGGATTTGAGGTGTGCCGGCGGAGATGAGATTTCTACAGCAGTTGTTTGCTAAAGGTCGATCTCTTCAACTGACGAGTTTGCGGCTTTAATTCTTTCAATGATATCAGTGAACTTTTCATCGATATGCGCCAGGAACCACTCATCGATTATCGATTTTCTGAACCGCCACTCTTTGCCCAGCTTGGCGGCGGGTATCTTTTTCTCCTGCGCCCAGGTGTAAATTGTCTGCGGTTTCACTTTCAGGTAAGCGGCTACTTCTTCCAGTGTCATCATGTCAGTTTTCACCGACGTCACCTTTGCTGCTGTCGGCGATCAGGTAATTCGGCAGGGAATCCAGATCGGCCCTATCATCGATGCGATACTCATAGGCCCCGGAATGGCTGTTATTGCTGTCTTCCGGCCGCAAGCCGGGATCGACGCGCTGGACCAGCTGCCTGACCGAGTAGACCAGGGCGGTGTAGAAATTACCTTCATAATTTCGAAACAGTTCAAACGGCTGGCCCCGGTCACCCAGAAACGGCCGCAGGTTCCAGGCCAACTGGATACCCACAAACGCCAAAATAACTACCCAGAAGCGGAAAACCACCACCCCGATCTGCGGGTAAACACCCTTGGTTTCACAGGAGTATTTGAGAGCGTCGACAATCACCTTCATCCCGAATATGCCGGAAAGAATGAAGATCAGTATATGCAGCAGTTGCAGGAAATAGTAGTTGCTGCCGGTCAGCAGGAAAATGACCACAATCGGGGCGAAAGAGACCATGATGGCGGTGGTCAGGACAAATCCGGACAGGACGATTGAGATCATCTGTTTCAGTTTCAGCCGCGAGCCGAGGATGTACTGGATAATGAAAAAGGCCGGGAAGCAGATCAAAAGCGCCAGCGAAAACATCATCGCCACCTTGCCGCCCGACACAACCGCTTGTATCACACTGTGATAACTGCCCATAATGACGCCGTAGAGAAACGAAAACAGGCACAAATGCAGCAATTGGCTGCCTATTCGTGCCCCGGCGCCGGAATCGGCGGTAATCCGCTGAAAAAACTCCTCACTGTTGGACAGTGATGGAAAATACTCAAACGACAACAACTTAGCCATACCAAACCTCCCGCTATGGTTCTATTTGACTAAATATAGCTGTTTATTATTGTTTGTCAAGGAATACTGGTGGTTGTTAGCAATTATTTGTGTTTGGGGGTGGTAAAAAATACGGGTAGTGGGTCACTTTGACATAATGCACTGACTTTGTGCAAGAAATATGTTCTTTGACAACTGAATATAAAAGCTGTCCGAATAGATATCCGACAGCGGTGCATTTGAAAAAAGCAAGAATCAGTTACAGTACATCATCCGGCAAACAGAACGCACGTATAAGGTTCCTGAGAATGTTCTTGCTGATTTCTTGCCCCTCCCCATGACAGATCACTGGGAATGACCTGGCCTTGCCATATATATCGGGGTGATAAATCATTCGATGACTCCCCTTGCCGCGTTCCTCATGAGTTTCGAATCGAGGGTCATACTTACGAAGTCTTTTTATCAAATCTCGAAACTTGTACGGCTTAAGCCGAGACAAAAGAAAAGTCCGTCGGGCTTGGGTGGGCTGGCAAGGGAAGATTCGCCACTATATGTGATGTAGGTGGCGGCTTCCTGTTTGTCATGTAACGAATCAGGTATGTGCGCCACAATGTATTATAAATCTCAATAATGCCAGGCGGAGCAGGGTTATCAAGCAAAGCCGGCTGATTTTTGAAGAGAGCAAAACTAATCTGCATCTCTGTTAATTCCCCCAAATTAGCCAAAGCCTTCTTGAAAGTTCTACCATACCCGACCAGATCAGTCTCAAGGCAGTGCGCAGCCCACTGTTTATCATCTTCTTGATAGCCCAAGACGCGAAAGTTCATCATGTAGATGTCTTTCGTCTTAATTTTCGTAGTTGATTTCTTGCTCTTGATATTCTTTTTCTGTGCCACGTTTACCTTCCGATCTGAGGTTCCTTCCACCGTTATCGACGCACTGGAGACGGTACTTTAGCTGACGTTACTTAAGAGAGGTAGGTACTTTGTGTGTCGGCCACTTAAATCCGTCACCTTTCTAAATATACGTCTATTTGCATAAACAGTCAAAAGAAAACTTTAATTCTGGTCAAAAAAGCCGGGTGCTGAATCTTAGAGTGACGACCACCACAAATAAAGTGCTGGCAGCGGAGCAATTCGGACGATAGGCCACAAGCTTGTCTCTCGATGGAGGCCTTGCGGTAATCCTATTGGTAACCTGGACTCCTTCCTGCTTACCCACGATCTCTGGATAGGCCATGACCGGGGTGTACCAGATTGCTCCGGCCTTGTCCCGTTACAGACCGCCAGCTCGTTTTACCTCCTACCAAGTCACCGTTGCTTAACCAGAAGCAAGTGCCCTATTTCGGAGGGGCGTCAAGAGACTCTTCAGAAGAGCCTTCATCTGACCACCTCCTTTCAGAGGTAAGTCTGTCAGCTCATTCTGACAGACTTACCATCAATAGGCAATCAGATACAAATTAGCAAGCTCCATAGGTGGATATTGGTAGTATAACCAAGCCCTGAAAAAAAGTCTTGTAGGGCGTTACCCTTTAGCGGTTCCGCCGATGTTCATCTAATGGCAGAACCACCAAGGGGTACTGCCCTACAAGAACTTTTGTCACGAACTGAAATACGCGCGGTCAGGAATCCTTTCCTGACCGTACCAAATGTAGCCGTCACGAAAGGATTCGTGACGGCGCAAGGAAATTACAGCAGAGAATCACAAACAACGTCAGGTAAGAGTGACTTGTCACCGTCAGGCAATAGTGACTTGTCACTGGCTTGCCACGCCATTACTCGTTGGGGATAAGCAGGAAGTTGAGATTGTTGATGGCGGCGCCTCCGCGCTCGGGCTTGATCTCCAACTCGATCTGGGTCGGGTCTGACCGGGAATCGAGGTGCTCAAGATGCTGCCGATCGATATATATCCGGTACCTGCCCGGTACCAGCCCCATGTAGAAATATTCCCCGGAACTGAAAGTGGACACCTCGGTAACGGCGTCGGTGGCGTCGTTGACGATCATGATCTTGACCATACCGATACCGGCCAGCCCCTGTTCGGTTTGTTTGCGCACCATGCCGCCGACTTCGGTCACCACCACCACCGCGACATCGATAGCCGTCACCATGTTGGGATTGCAGAAGACTTCGTAATTGTCAAAGGCCGGTTTGAGAGTGGGGTCATCCAGACCAAACTCGTCAATCTCCACCAGGTAGCTGTCATAGGCCCGCAGGCCGTCGTAATAGAAGTACTCACCCCGGCTGATGCGTCGGGCACGACCGCCCTTGATGGTGGCCCTGATGCCGGTCAGGTAGGTCTCTCCCTCATCGATCAAGCCGTTGTAATTGTCGTCCGCGAACGGTCGCACAATGGCCGACCCGTAGCCGATGCCGCTGCGGCGGTCGAACCAGATTCGGTGCGCCTGTTGATCGTAGCGCACGGAGCCGCGCTGGGTCTGGGCCATGGAGGTATGTTCGCCAACGGAGACAACCCGGGTAGAGAAATCAGCAAAACCGGTCAGCAGGCGGAAAGATGCCGTAATATGGTAGTTCCCGGCTATTTCATTGCGGTCGACACCGACACTAAGCTGGCCGACGCGAAAGAGTCGCCTATTCCATTGGACACCGTATCGGGAAAACTGATTGAGCGTGTGGTCATAAGTAGCGCGAAACTGCGGTCGGAGGAACCTTAGAAAGTTCGGCATCACGAAAACTTCGCTGGTAATTCTGCTGTTGGTCCCGGCCGGGCTGTTTTTTATAACCGTTCGGCCCAGGTAAGTAATATGCAGCAACGGCAGCGACGAGCTGCTGCCGTAGCTGAGGTTGATGGAGCTAAAATCCCGGAACTTGTTTATCGAGGAACTGAAACGTAAGCTGTAGTAACGCCCGCCAATAGGCAACGGTGAGGATAACGCCAGGCGAGCCGAGTAGATTTGATGGGCGCGGTTACGGAATTCGTTTTCAAAGTAGCGCGTGAAGGAACCGTTGATACTTATCAGTGAGGGACGGTTAAAAGAGAGAGCTCCGGAGGCAGCGTAGCGAGGCGACAGGGTGGCGTTGGCCATCAGATCGCCGGTCGCCTGCCAGGTGGCTTCAGCGGCTACGGTGGGCGGCTCTTTATCCTGCGAGCCGAAAGGAAAATCGGTGCTGGCACCGAGAGTCAGTCGATTGCTGACACCGTAAAAACCATTGGCCTGACCGTAGACGCGGTTTTCCTCGAAACCATTGTCAGCTACCCCGGCCGATACAGTGTACTCAAAAGTTTTCTCGGGAATCTGATTGTAGGAGACACCGGCATAACGGCGCTCGATCCTTATTTCACCGTTGGGACCGTACATCTTGAGAATGATCTCGGTCGTGCCGTAGTAGATATCGACCCCGAAATGGTAATTTCCGCCGACATCGGTGTACTGGTAATCGACCAGACGGCTGCCGATCCACAGTTCAACCTCCCACCCCTCGCCGACGTAGCCGTCGACATCGATAGTCTGGAAAATCCGGCGCGGCACCTGGGGCTGGTTGGTAACCGAGGCGCCTTTCAGTCGCCGGGAGAGAAAACCGCCGGTAGTCACCTGGCCCAGGTTGATCTGGGTCAGGTGGCGACTGTTGTCAAAGTAGTAGTGCCAGTGGTAGGTCATGTCCGCCGGATCAAAACCGGTCACGGAATTGCCGCCGCCGGAAACGCTCAGGTCGCCGGCCAGCACCATGGCGCCGAGGCCCAGGCCGTAGTAGTGGCCGCCGTCACCAAGGGGACTGCTGGACACCGCCCAATCGACCACGCCACCGCTGAAATACGGCTCCTGACGTGGCAGGCTGCAAACGTTTCTGAGTGCCGTCTCCCGGGTTCGGAGTTTCTTGTGTGCCTGCTGACGTTTGAGCTTCTGATATGAAGGCAGGCTTTCGTCAAGCTTTAGCCGAACTGTCAGTGACGAGAAATAGAATTTCGCCTGCAGACCAAACAGTTCTTCAAAAAGGTCGACCTTGAGATACAACTCACCGGCGGAGACGGTAAAATTGGAGTCGGCCAGAGGGTGCCGGTCGCCATCGACAGTGATCGTTCTGTTCATCAGGTTGATTTCGTAGGGACGGTCACGACTAATGAAGAACCCGTAGAAGCGCCTGGCGGATGCGTCGGACGCGATGTTTATGTCCAGCAGGCGGAAAATCTCGGTAACGGGAAGGAATACGGTCCGACCGTCGTAAAGAACGTACAGGTCCTTCTGCAATAGCCGAGGTATGTCAAAACCAATGACGATCTCCTCAAAGCCGAATTCCTCGGCGGCAACCGGCGCGACCGCACCGATACCCAGGGTGGCAGATACGATCAGGAGTGTGACCAGGCGGTTCATGAATCTGGGCTCCGTTATTGTTGCCGGACATACTATGTCCGTCAGCGGTTTACTCTACTGTTGTGACCAACTTAATCGTGTTGCCGGGAATCATATCCTGCGGCTGGACATCGTTGCGGCCCTCGCTGGATATCCATATTTCCACCTTGAACGGCGGTTGGTATTTGGGATCACGGATGGGCAGGTCAATCCGCCGCAGCAGGTCACGGTATATGGCCACTTTCAGTCGATTGCGGGCGATCTGGCGATGGTCCCGGTCAAGAAGCGTACATTCCAGCACCCCCATATAAGAGACGTTACCAAGGTTGGTCATATCAATCATCACCTCGACCAGGGAATCGCGCATTCTGGCGGTGGCACTGTTAAGCTGTAGATTGCACACCAGGTCTCCCAGACGGTGCTTGAACATGATCGCCTGGCGTGACACCATGTGCATTCGGGTACCGATAGTGCCTTCCTCGTCCAGCATTTTTACCGGTGGTTCACCGGCCTTCTTGGAACTGATCATTACGCGAGCCCAGTATTCACCGTCCGGCAACCCCTCTGGCGGGCGGGCCATTATCCTGATCGTCTGGCTCTCGCCGGGTGGAACAATGACGGCTCGGGGGAAAGCCCTGACC
>SDBU01001886.1_pt1 | contig 28885 bp, 38 predicted proteins | sample 2277071 | NCBI WGS metagenome assembly SDBU01 (sample SAMN10397929, study PRJNA504765) | marine sediment metagenome | isolation source: marine sediment core GS08_GC12, 126 cmbsf | place: Arctic Ocean: Gakkel Ridge, Loki's castle | collected 2008 | reverse complement strand
TTCGTCTTTTGGACCTTAAAGGCAGGGTGCTATCAGCCACCCTATCGTCACTCCCTTTGTGTGGCAAACTCCTGCGTCTTTAGTGTGGGGGTAGTTGATAGTAGTACCTTTGTTTTGGGCTAACTGGTTTTGTTTTGGGCTAACTGGTACGGGTGTATCGTCAGTCCCATAAAAAGTAGGTGGAACGTAAGATCCAGCCCAATGCCGAGCAGATTTTCTTCTACAAGGCTTACACATCGTGGTCAAACCATCGGGTGTCTTTTTGGTTGCCGCGAAATCAAATCTATGCTTGCGGCACGATGGACAGAATTTGGCTTGCATACCCTATTATACAATTGATTTCGAGAAATGCCTAACTGGAAGGACTATAGAATGGACTATATTTGCGATTCAATTCTTGCACATGACGCAACGCCTCCTGATTATCCGCTGGTAGTCCATCAAACTCGTCTTGCGTCATTTCAACCATAGTCAGATCAGATTGAAAGATAAGTATGGCATCGCATTTCGCACAAATAGTGCAATCATCTTTATGTACTTCTTCGCCGCTGTCGGTTTGCAGTGAATCCAACGCACCGTCACGAGCATGACCGCACTTCGGACAAACTGCATTCTGGCTCGCTGGCGGAGTTGGATTTTTGCGTGTAAATCCCATTATCCCTTGAACCCACGATTGTCGTCAAAAAATCGCTTACTAACAATACGGATTGAACCAGAAGGGTCCGAGATTTCAGCGTCAAAAATCCTCTGGAATTGTTCCGTGTTGGACGATAACCCAAAGTGGTGCCCCATATCTACAACCAGTCTCGCCCATGCTACCATCGGCATGCCGACTGTACAAGTATGTATTTCATACTTTTCATCGGGCAACTCTCTAACTCTAACTATAGGTGTAGCGCCTTCGGTTGAATCCGTAAGACCGGGAAGAGCCTCGGAATCCTTTCGCACAAAATCACACAACATGTCAAGAACTTTTATTGGGTCAGGTCGGTTTCCTGGCATGTCAGCAACCATGTCAGTAATCATTATGGTAACTTGTCTGAGGTAATCGACCATAAGGATTGCCCACTCACCACTGTCTTTGATGTCGCACGTTCCCTCAATGTGTATCTTATGCTCTGAGGGAATAACCGAAACTGTGAAATTAGTTGGCATGCCCCACCTTGTCCACGTGCAAATCATTCAAGGTAAAATGAATTGACTGCTGAATTCCCTGCCCAAAGAACTTGTTGACCACTTCCGCCGTCAATGCTACCGTGAACGCGACTAAATTGGAGGCAAGAGGATACTCACAAGGAATCTCCTCGCCCGACTCTTCGGGCACAGGATGGGCACGATAGTTATCGTTCCATTCGACTTCGGCAAAACCATCATCAGAAAGCCCGGCATGAAGGCAGGCAATTTTGTGCTCGCGGCAGTGATCTCGGACAAGGTTACGACTCTCAGCATTGTCGAACACATCGATTACCAAGTCACCCTTTAGTAAACTCTTGGCATTACTTGCCCTGAGTTCTTGTGAGTAACTCTCAATCTTGACCCTGAGTCGTCGAAACAAGTTGGCTGCGGCCTGTTGCGCCTTCATACGACCTACATCAGCGAGACCGTAGTTTTGAGTTCCAAAATTCTTGCCCTCAACCCGATCCTTATCAATCACAGCCAGATTTGTATACCCCTGAGACGCTAATAAGTCCAGCAATTTAGAACCTAGCGAACCAACGCCACAAATGACGATGCGGGGCTTACTCCGTTGGAGAACCGTATTCTCCCCACGGAACTCTGCCTCATGTTGAAGATGGTCAGAAACTTTAGCCATGCTGGTAATATACCACGACAGGGATTTATTGTCAAGAGGATTCGTAGTCCCATGCCATAACAGCAATACCACGGCCATCAACTGAGATAGAAGGTGGCGCGGGCAACAATAAAACTGGATCATTGATATCCGACGCGTGCCAACCATAGTCATAACAAAGAACTTGGTGCCGAATCATGTGGATACAAATAAAATGGGCCGTCTGAGCATCTACAGCCTGTACACCGTGAAACATATACCGGGGGCCGTTTGCTTTGGCTAGGGCATCAATCGACTCCCAGTCCTTCGGACTGAAGTCGTGGGCACCGGGTGGATGAGTATGAAATGCTCCTCTCACCCCGCTATTTTCGATTAAACTATCGAGAAGCTGCCAACCAGTGGCGGTATCCATTCCAGGATAGGTGCTATCAAAACCACACGCACCGGAAGTGCCAGTTCCCACAAAAGAACGGACAAGCTTAATGTGTCCATCGTCAGTTTCACCCGTAACACGGAGCACTGCCATTTGTTCACGGAACCCACCTTCACCTGCATGATAGGCGTGGGAGATCGGATGTATTTCAAAAGCGTCAAATGGTCGCATCACAAATTCCTCAACATGTCTTTCAGTTTCCCTATTTCTTCGTCGCTCAAGTGGATCGTGTACGATGTGTCGTTACCACGAAAGACATTCCATGCCTCAGCCAGCGATTCTCTAATGCGACCAGTAAAAGAATGATGTCGGCGTATTGTTGTTTTGATCTTTATTTCGCCGGATGTACTGCACTTTTCAAACTCTAACAGTATTCCTTTATCTGAGCCAAATTGACCAAAGAACCGGCCCCACCGACGTTGACCTATGTCTACTGCAATGGGAAAGAATTTTTCTTGAAGACCTTCCGCCTTTAGTAAATCATACGCCACCTGTAGATGGGTGTGAGCCTCGTCAATCCTAGTAATCTTCTTCCTCGGCATCCAAATTCCCGCCCATATCATACCCGCGAGCTAAGCCACGTTTAACAATTTCCTTACGCTTTTCGCCCTGCTCGATGATGAATGGTAAATCTTTCAAATGAAACTTACTATCCTGCGATCCAGTACCATCATGAGGATCAAGGCAGATACCTGCTGATACCACGTCAAGACTGTCTTTCTTTACAAGAGACGTGTACTCTTGTCCCGAAGAAGATTTCCATCGGATTTCAATGTTTTTCCCACGCAACACATACCGACCAAGATGTCCGCCTGTACCATCAAATGTCTTCTTGATACGGTCTTCCGTCGATACCTTTTGGAATAGGTTCCAAGAAATCAACGCAAGATCGAACGACTTACGATCCTCAGGCGTCAGACTTTTCAGTGTCCCTAATGCCATACGCATCTTCTGCGCCATCGAATTGGGAAGAAAGCAGTCCCGCATTTGTTCTGACTTGATCGGATCACCACCAACAAACATCTCATCGAACCAAAAATGAGCGCCATCGTAACGTACAGTTACCACGTCAAATCGTTCACAGTCTGTCACGTTCTTAACAATGATCTCACTATCCAGACCGAGACCCTTCTTGGACGACTCTAAGTTCATCGGATACGCAATCCAACCTTGATCCGACTCATAACAAAGAATGAGGTTGACCTTTGGCAACATATCGAGATATGCTCGCATCTCCGCGAAGTCAGCATCTCTCACTAATTTAGCACAACTCCTATCTACAGGGCGAAAGATGCCAATACCATGTCCCTTGCAACCCAGCACGCGGAACGGATAGTTCGCGCCAAGCATCTTCACGATGGCGGTCTTCGATGCAGGCGTATAAGGAGCAAGGAACTCTCGATTACGAAAGTCCCTCTCCTTAGTTGCAAACTTCTGTAGTAAGTCTTTTGTGCTCATTCCGGCATTATTATCCACAAAACAAAGTAGGCAACGATACCCACTCCAAAACAACCCATGAGAATCGCAGAAATAATTCGGACAAGATCTGGATCAACACTAAGATGTTCTGCTATACCACCACAAACGCCTCCCACCAGCCGGTCTTGAGATCGACGGATCTTCATCGAATCACCGCCCCGGCGGCATAACCACCGTAGTAACACCATGCTGTTAGGTCACCAGACTCTAGGGTTTTACGATCACTTTCAAGCCAACCGGTCTTGAAAATACCATTTACTCCTAGTCTCCGGTACGCATCTATCAGATGGTCACCACTAACTCCAAGGTGTCCAGACAATCTACCAACCTCCGGCTGCACACCGTCCAAAATACTCTTCACAATCGCGACACCCCATGCCGCGTCTATTTCTGTTCTCGGCAATGATCTCCATGCGGGACCACAAATTTTTCGTACAAGACGCTCACAGGGCAATTCAGGAATGAAATTGCCCACGATCTGTTCTCCTATTTCATGTTATGTGCCTTGTCCCATCCAGCGCGAGTAGGTAGAGGCAAAGCACTAATGTCGAGCAGTAGATCGAAGATACTCTTCCGGCTTAACAACTGCATCAAGTTCGGAATAGATACTTCGTCCACATTCTCACACTTCAACACTTCCACATCAATACCCGCTGCCTTCAAGGACTTCTCCATACGATCACTCGCGCCCCACGGATAACCTGTCCGTGGATTACCAACACGAGCAATCACGATATTTGGCATATAGCCATGCCTCTTTTCATACGTCTTCATCTGTTCAGTGAACAAACCAACAGTATTCTCACCTTCGTCAGTAACAAGAAGGATTTGTTCAACTTGAACATCACGGGACAACATTGCTTTGACGACCGTATGAGGCGCTGTACCACCAGACGGTCGGAACATCCTCAACTTGTCGTCCCAACTGCTCTTCGTAGTAATGTCGCCGTCTGATGTCTTCCAAGTGATCTCGGTCGGCATCGAGTCAAACATGTACGTCAGTGGCGGCTGCTGGCAACCCTGTGCAATAGCAGCCCCAATTTCCTTGCCAACCGTGATCGCTACCTCCATCGAAGTTGACTTGTCGATTAGAAGCGCAGTCTTGGCCTTAATTGTGCCGTGAAACTTCATCTGAGCATCAGTGGCATCAACCGCCGCCTGGGCAACATCGGCATCGAGACCCTCAACTGCCTTCGCAGCCTTGGCACCCTTCATGGCGTCAATCCGCTTCGACTTCGTGGTCTTGATCTTCGCCAGTTTGTCCATGACCATCTTCTTGAGGTCAGCACTACGGTACACCCCACGAGCCTTCAATGAGACTAGGCTATTAAGCAGCTCTTGAGGCGACATTGCATCGATTAGTGCAACTAATACCGTAGGTGTAATATTCGTAAGCACAGAGACAACCTGCGTATACGGCAACTTGTGCTCAACGATCAACTCTGCCTGCGTAACAGGGTCTTCTGTCTTACCCAGCAACTTCAACGCTGCCAACCGCTTACCTTGCTCACTGTTCTTGTCAATAGTATGGCGGAAGAGATATTGGTTGACCCAACTCTTTTCGTCACCACATGGTAGCGTATGGCTACGCATGTATAGCCCGAACATCACGTCACGTGCCCGAATAAGCGCACCTTCCATCATGCCCTGGTTCTCAGCCTTTTCACGGAAACGGAGGTAGGTACGGATTGCATTACGGAGCATACTACGGACAGTCCGCTTGTTTAGTGCCGCATGCTTAACTAAATACGTATCAACACGAAAATCCTTCTGCGAGGACGTAATCAAGCCTTTCCGTAACAACTCACGACGCATCTCCTTACCAATATGTACCCTCTTACGAGGAATTTCCTCGCCCGCCTTTGGATGTTTCTTGCCAAAACGAGCACGCTCGACCGTGACGCCAAACTTTCCATTATCTGGAACCTGCTTCTTACCGATGCTGACGTGCTTGATGATTTCATCATAACCCGTCACATAGTGCATGATACGCTCCACCTGGTAGGGCGGAAAACTCTGCATCATCGCGTAGGCTGCCTCCCGATGTTCGGGGAACTCGGAAACAAAAAGGATGGCCACAAAGATCTCATTTATGTCACGAATGACGTTGTTACCATCCAGTGCCCAGACGGCAAGTTTGCCGTAGAAATTCGGGTCACGATGGAACTGGTCTAAATGGCCATGAAGCGTTTCGTCACCTTGGCGATGGGGAGTCCGCAGGAGGCTCTGGAACATCTCCTGATAAACCGCTGCCTGAGATTCACCCGCTACCACATCTTGAGTATGTATTTGCGTCATGCTAATACTCCGAACTTATGTCAATGCCAAACTAACTTCGTTCTCGTTGGGGAATTATACAATGGCTAACAGGGAAGCCAAGGCTTTTCTTTAAAAACTATCGGACAAAATCAAATTCTTCGCCGAGGTCGGACGGGCCGAGTTGTCTGGCCAGAGTAAATCGTACAAGTTCACTTTTTTTTATAGACTCCCTAAGAAGATCCACAAAGAACTCATCATCGGTATAGTCGGTGTGCAAAATCTTACGTTCAAATACATCGTAAAGTGACCTAATCAACTGTTTGTACCACGATACAGCGTGAATAGTTTCCACCTTAGTTCCCCTGTGCATAAAATACAAAAAGTCCCTCATCCATGCGTTTTTTGCAAAGTCCAGTATAAAAGGCTTGATCCCATCACGTTCCAATGACCTAACCCAAACGTTTATAGAACCTTGCTCAGTGATAAACAAAGAATTGTGAGTTGAACCAATCTTCACATCTTTCGTTACCTCAAAAAACCGTTCCGCAAAATCATGCCCAGCGCGTTGTCCGACGATACCGCAGTTGAGAGGCTTCTTGTCTCGTAACACTGGGTGATGTGCAAAGTCTCCGCATGTATTAACAGAAACTTTCTCGTATCGTTCCGGAGCAAGGATTAGTTCTTCAGTACCATCAAGCCACTCGCACCAATTCTCGGGGTAATTGATACAAATAATATCGGTATCGATAGCAATCTCGTGCTTAGAAATATCAAGGCGGAATGGTAACCATTTCCACCACACACCACGAGGAGAGAAATGATAAGGATTTACCATATCATCCATCATTGAGACCTGGTCGATAATATCTACCGGACCTATTTTTGGGAGAAGAGTGTCGAAATAATCTTTAAACTCCGGAAAACCAGTACCATTGTACAATGCGACGAACCTCGCCCCGGGGAATCTTTTTTGAAAAGAAAGAATAGATAATTTAGATAAGGACACAAAGTCTTTAAATTTATCATCCTTAAACTCTGATAGAGATATGGTATTCTGACGCCCTATCGAGAACCTCAGCAACACATCTGACATATCCCGTGTCATATCATTTCCTTTAGTCTACTACTTGTTTTGCTCATGCAATTTTAAGAGAGTATCGAGTATAGGTTCTTTAACCTTGTTGTCGTAAGTTAACAACCCTAAGAAATGTGAGTAATTCCACGAGAGTGTGCTTTTAGGATAGAGATGAGGATACTGAACCCATAGGGGTTCCTGAACTTGTTTATCGGGGTGGTATTCGTCAAACCCGCAACCAGTAAAAAACCATCTTGTCTTATGTTTAGTTAAGTCTTCAACACCCTGAAAAACGTTCAACATATGGTGTGACGCCTCAGCCCACCTAACCGGATGCCATGTAATCCCACCCATTGTAGATGGACTCATGATAGGGACATCACTACTGGGTACTGACCACCGAGTAACCCAAACTTCCTTGGGGGCAATCTGTAATACTTCGTTCAAGAATGCCATCAGCAGAGCTGTGTTTTGTTCATTTACATCATAACTACAATGCATTGAGTAAACATCAAAATATCGTCGATTATGAACAAAATAGTCCCGATAGCGATCCCTATATCGCTCATCAGTAATACAAATCGAAGGTGATACAATTATCGTATCAGGATGTTTATGTTTGATAGTGTTATAGAATACTTTAGTCCTGTCAAATAGTTTCTTTTCAAATACGTCTATATCAACATTGGGCATTTCATGCCCGAATGGAGAATCAAATAGGCATATCGCAGGAAACCGAATACTTGACACTCTCTTCATATACTCATAAAATACGTCGTCATCATAGTACCAATGTCGGAAGTCCAATTTTGCGAGAAAAACGGTATGAACTGACCTTAGAACACCCCAATAGTTATCGTCATATAATCGGGTCAGCGGAAGCGTTTGTTCTCGGAGTGCCCTGAAGCCTGATTTCAACAGATTCGTGTACACCGGGGTGCCAGTGACATTCCTGGTCCATTCGCCTTCGAGTAAATTAATCTTATCTGGTCGCATATCAAAAAGCTCAAGAGCTGTAATTTGTGAGGGGCATTTTTTATCTACATACAGCAGTTCAAGCAATAAGAGCTTTCGTTGCTCCTCGAAATACATCTGTCCCAATCAATGCCCCTTGAGCGGACCATGTGGTCATCGCTGTAATTTGGGCTATTAAGGAGCGTCCCACTGTAGCACTGAATTATACAAGACAAACGGTGTGAATTCCTGCTCAAATCGACGCAATATCGATCTTCAACTCTACCGTCACTGTATTGCCGGAATAATTATAAGAATAATTATCGGACACTTCTTCCAGTGTAATATCAAGTGTCTTCGTCTTCTTCACCTCTACATCTACTTCTGGCTCGTCATAGAAGTCAATGTCGGAAACTACGATTTTTGCCCCTTTTTTTGGGAAAATTGATCGTACCTTCAACTCAATCCGTTTGCGCCAAATCGGCTCATTTATCTTTTGAATAAATGTCGCACGAACCAAATCAAATACTCTTGATCGAGAGTACTCAGACCATGATTCTTCGTATCGTGCAAACAGCAATGGATGTGTTTCTATAGGAATATTAACTTGATATACATCTCGTTGTAAATCCGAGAGATCTACATGTTCCAAAACATACTGTGAAACCTTCTCCACACAATCAAGAATATTGTCACAGACTTCAAACTCTGGCTGAGGATCACCTGAATCAACCTTGTCATCCCATTTAAAGTTTTTGATTCGGTCAATCTGTTTACGAGTGTAATTAATTTGATCATTCATGCACTTATTATACACGAACGTTCAACAAAAGGTCAAAATCACCCTTCATAACCTGCTTGATCTGCTTCGTTTTTGTTCCCAAACTGAAGGAGGCTATGGAGGAGGACTTCTTTGGAGAGAAGGCTGCAACCTTGAAGCCGATGGTGCCTACCGATTTATAATGTATAATAGATAGAGTGTATATTCCTTTCTAGACGAAAGGACGGTAGGAAAATGAAAAACCTACCGTCCTTTCGTTGTGCTACCACAGCTTTAGGGCTGCTCTTTTCCTTGTGTTAGAGCAATAAGGACGGGTAGGCTTAGGAGCCAGGCACCTACAACTATTGCTATCGTCTTACCTTCGTTCCATCCAAGGAGTCCGGAGATAAAGCAAGCAACAAGAGACAGTCCCGATATGACACCTAACGATATATTAGCCTATCTTTCCGTTATCATGCTGCCATCCTACCACAACCGCTGGGGCTTGTCAAGGCAACTTATTGATGATCTCTCCTTCATTTTGTTCTCCTTATAAAAAAGAAATGCCCAGCAGTGCTGAGCATTTCAGAGCCGAGAAAACTTGTGGAGCTGTTGTTTTACGAGTGGGACTCGAACCCACAATCTTCACCTTAACAGGGTGATGTGCTAACCAATTGCACAATCGTTAGAATGTAAGCCCAACATCTAGGTCTCGGCATGTGAATTATACAACCCTCGGGACGAAAGTCAAGGACTTTTTTGGAAATATTTTCCTCATACCTGCGATTCCGAGTCTCGGCAAATTATGCTCGGCGGAGTAGTTCAGCCAATTCAAGCAACTGGGCTTTTGTTGGCTTTCGGTTGCGGATCGTCCGGAACAGCAGAGGGAGTTCTTTGACCAGTTCAGCGTCGTTCAAGATGTCCCTTGGCAATCTTCCGCGTTCAGCAGCGGCAAGATCAAAGAATTGGTACCAATCGTCCGAGCCCTGTTTGATAGCCAGTGCTTCGGCATATTCTCTGAGCTTCACCTCTGATTGCGGCGGCGGGAGACGACCTCGTTCGAGCCGGCTCAGGTTGCCGGGATCGAAGCCGTTTTCAAGGCAGAATTGGCGCAGGGTCTTCGCGCTCTTGATTCGGCATTCCTTGAAAAACTCTCCAAACGCTCTATGCGACATCGTCATGCCCCTCCGACTGCCCAAGTAAGAGACAAAAGGAGCCCGTATCTGAGGTGAATCAGATACGGGCTGTAATTCGGTGGCCCCGTAGTTTAGCGGAGAGAACGAATCCCGGCGGGGCTACCTTTCCGTTGCCGGGCGCGGACTTTGCACCCCCTGCGCGTCTAATAGCGGGTGCAAGAGTCGAACTTGCGTCATTGGTTTATGAGACCAAGCTGGAACCACCTCCAGTCTAACCCGCAATAATATGTCTAATAGCGGTGACAGGAGTCGAACCTGCTATCACGAGTTTATGAGACTCGTATGGTTTTGTCCTTTTCAGGACATATCCGTGCCACTCCACCGCAATCTTATTTCAAGCCTGCCTGGACACCCCAGACCCGGTTAATTGTAATGTGCCACGAAAACTTGCAGTGCTGTCGGTTGCAAATACCGGAATCGAACCGGCATCCTTCAGTACAAAAAACTGACGCTCAGCCAATGAGCTATTTAGCATGTAAGCACAACTTCTAGGTCGCGGCACATATAATGGCGCGCGGGGCAGGTTTTCACCCACTCACGGAGCAAGCTCCGCTGACCCCTCGAAAGAGACCACCCGCACATATTGGAGCACGGGGAAGGGGTCACACCTCCACGGAGCAAGCTCCGTTGATCCACTCGTTTTACCAAGGGACCACCCGCACATTGATTTCAAAGAGCAAATCGCATGGCGTCGGTCGCCAAACTTCTAGGCTGCCTGTCTGGGCACCTCAAACTGACTGCTGAATTATACTACATCCACCGAGGAAGTCAAGCCCTTTTTTGGCTTTTCCTAAAAAATCTTTTTCGCCCCTTTTCAGAAAGTTCCTTCAAATTGTAAACCAAAAGGTTCTTTCATATCCTCTCGGTCAATACAACCAGAACTATCTGGTAAAATCGCTCGCAAAACATTGCGATCATCTTCGGTTGCCCACAGGAAGGCCACTTCCATCTCGTTGCCGATGAGACCAGGATAGGACTTGCCCGATTCAAGCCGATTGCCTTCCTTCAGAAAGTCAGTGATTCGCCAAAAAATGGAGTGAATCACCTTTGTATCGAGGGGAAAGCATATCTGAACATCAGGGTGACTGAACGTTTCCTCGAATCCATGAGTATGAGCATTCACGCCGAATGGAGGAACAGGATCATCTGTGACATAGTGGGCATACCAACCGTCCTCTTCCATGTTCTGGGCTTCACGCTCTACCAAGGCCCCCATTCCGTGCTTGCAACCGAAACATTCGCAATCTTTGTCAGCCATGCCCGATACTCTACCCCGCCCCTTGCATTTGTCAAGGCTTTTTTATTTGACTTTCTTCGCAAAATATGGTTTCATTAGGCCAAAGGAGATTTCTAATGCCGTCGTCAGGAAGACACCGTTTAGGCTCAACCATTGCATTAGCAAGTTCAGTGCGACCCTCTTCTGTCTTCAATTTATTTTCTATCAGTGCTTCCTTCAACTTTTGGTTGGATTCTTTGAGATCTTCATACGTCTTTATGGGAAGGATTGCATATCCATCAAGGCGAGGAATAACCCTGCCATCTTCATGAAGGGTGAATAGTGCTTCACTGTCAGCCCACTCATAAAGGAAGCAATTACGCACATAACCGTGTTCTTCGTCTTTTCCCATCGTATCAATACTGATATTACACTTATTACATTTATACCATGTGGGATCAGTAACCCAAACACAGGGCTGCTCTTTAGTCTCACGACAGGCACGGGCAATCTCAGGATCGGATCGTCTTTCTTCAAGAGTTCGCCATGCGTTTCCGTCGTATTCTTGGTGTGTTTCTGTGATGGAATTTGCTCCACAATTGGGGCAAGTGAAATTTTCAAGATCAGGATATTGCATTACAAGGTCTTCCTGTTTTTGAGTTCTTCTATCCTTTTACGGAATTCTGCCGCAGTTTCGTAGTCGGCTATTTTGATAAGTTCGTCTTTCGCAATAGTCAATCGATCTATTTCTTCTATCACTAATTCTACTTTGCTCATCGCTTTTGTTTTCGACCTGAAAGCCGGTGATTCGTCCATGAAACCCATACACTTGATGGGTATTGCATCACCATTCATTTTGTACATAGTCCCTGTTATCGAGGCATCAGTTGCGGTAATATTCAATTGTAAGCTTTTTACACCCTCAAATAGGAGTCTCATCCGTATGGCAAACAGATAAACTCGAAGGAACATAAGGTGCAGCCGTCGCACCTCCCACTTTTATAACTTTGTTATGTAATTTAACGATCACACATAATACGTCGGACTTTACTGTGCTCATAATTCACCCTCCATATCGATATTGCGTTTGGTTGTATAAGGTGACCCCTCTATAATAGTCTCACCCTCAAAACTCTCCTGCTTTGCTGTCGCCTTGAGAGTAGACATCCATCTTTCAAATAAGACGTGTGACTGCTTCATCAACCTCCAACCCAGACAAAATAGATTAATCTATTTTGTCTTGTTCAGTTCCCGAAAATTTCGCAGTTTTCAGTTTCTTTTTACGAGCCAAGGTTCGACCTACTTCAAAAAAGTGTTAATCAGTTCAGTGAGATCACTTTTCGATCGCATGCCGATAATTTTTTGTTGATGTTTTCCATTTATCAGCATCATCGTCGGAACAGTCGTGATCCCGTACTTTTCGGCAAGGCTGACACTGTTTTCCACATTTACAGCAACAACTGTGAAATCAGTGCGATCTTGTGCAATCTCGTCAAGCATCGGCTTGAGCGCTTTACAAGGGGCACACCAGTCTGTGTAAAAATCAATCAGGACAGGACCGGATTCGACTACTTCCTGAAGATCATCTTGAGTTATTTCTCGCATTTATCACACTCCCTTTCCTATATTATACCGCTCAGTTAACAAAAAAAGGGCGACAACTAAAGATAGTTGCCGCCCCGAAAGGAAGCGGGGGGAAGTTTATTCCCCATGCAGACCATAAGTTGCGGTTGGACGGAGGTTGAGAACGGTCTTCTCTCCATGCTCGCCCCGATCACGTTCATCCTGAGGCGGGTCAACCACATAACCCTCCAGATTGGGCGCATCCAGAGCTACCATCACTGCTGTCTTGACAGACTCATCATCGATACCTTCTTCAAGGGCACCATTTGCAGCCAGAGGTATATCCAAGTCAGTCAGTGGCTGCTGATCGTTGCCCCATTCGTGATAGTTTCCACCGTACTTGATTGTGATTCGTTCGAACGCCATAACTGCGACTCCTGTCTGTTCTTGAAAAAGGTTCGTCGGGCCGGGCTCGCCACCTATCCCGGCATCCGATAGAAGTTCAAGAGCTTTGGTAGTCAGTACCCCTCGCTAGGAGTTCAAAACTCGGAGAGCTTCCTAGCATACACCCCGACGCTGACACGCCGCCGACGAACCTGCGTGACTCCATGATGGTACTATATGCTCACGGCTATGTCAAGGCTTTTTTTATGCGATTTTGGCAGATGAGACGGAAATTACGGCCACGTTAGGCAGATAGTTCTTCTAAAACATCAATACCACCAGAACCGGAGGCAAGAATAAAATCATCGTTCTTGTAGATAGCTGCTGCGTATCGATGATTACCATCATTGACAGGCCACGCGACATGACAAGCATGACATCCCACATCTATCTGAATCGCGTCTGTCCATCCGTTGTGAACAAAATATGCAATTCGCTCTATGTGATTTTGACGGGTATATTCACCTGATGATAAATCTAAACAAAACCTTTTATCTCTCATTGCTTTATCTACTTCTGTTGTTGTAATCGGAGATTCTATCGGCCAGCAACAAGACATAAATGGGTCGCACAACAACTGTATTTTATCCACCTTAAATAACACATCTTCAGAAAATTTGCTCTTATTCATATCCTAACTATAATCTAATTGGCAAGGCTTATTAGATGCGGCATGATTTTGGCAGATGAGACGGTAACAAAGGCCCTCGGGTCAACATTGCTCATTCATCACTCACAGGCACGCCAAGTTTGTCAATCAGTTCCTTCCGGTTTTGTTTTGATTGAGCGTCTTCACAGAGACTCCAGTCGAGTGCCGGTGGGTTGCAATCGTAAAATGGGCCGGTGGCAATCACTTTGGTGCCGTCTGTCCCGATAATACAATCTTGGATGCGTTCGCAATCATCCAGCCACTTCGGTCGAACCCCACCGTTCAGGAACTCGGCTATGTCCACTGCCGTCTCATGTCGCACGCCTGTAGGCGCGTAGAGATAGAGGTGCGGCAATGTTGGCTCTTGGCATGTCACAACAACGCTACCAGATTGGTAGGAATTAACCCGCCAACGAACCATACTCACAGCATCCTTAGTCATCATCCTTAATCTCCCGATTGTTGTCATATACTCGTAGTCATATGCATCGACCATCACATTTTTCCTGGTTTCTGATAGTAGCATTAACGCATTCCTTTGTCAAGGCTTCTTTTTCGTTGTTGCGGGGCCGCAGTTTCCGCTTGGCTAAAAGCATTTTACGAGAACGTTCACGGTAGGAACATTTCGGACACCACTTACCCTGCTGTATATTCACAGGTCTTGCCAACCAACGATGGCCTTCCAAACATTCAAACTCCAACCGAGTCCTATTATTGACGTAATCTCCGGGATTGAGACATTGCCCGCCCTTTTGATTAGCAGCACTTTGGGCTTTATCAATCGATCCTCTCATTTTTTCGCCAGCAGATTTATATCCACATTCGTTGCACCAATGACCAGATCGAACTTGACTAAATGAAGCCTTCCACACATGTCCTTCAGAACATTGCCACTTCAACTTATGATTTGACTGCCGATACGAAGTGGACAGACATTTACCGAGATGTTGGCTTGCTGCCAAATGAGCGTCAGATAAGCTCCACTTCCTATTTTTGTTTCCTGTGCGAATATTGCCACATTCGTTGCACCAATGACCACTTTTAACATGTCGAGGTTCCATATTGAAAACATGTCCCTTCTTACACTGAAATTTACACTTAGCTTCACGGTCAATGTGCTTACTTAGACATTTACCTTCACGATCCCGCGCTATTTTAATGAGTTCTTTCAGAGACGATAACTTATCATAAAAACCAGCCAGATCAACGCATTTCTGCATAATAGGCAAATTCATTTCACGCACAATGTCACGCAAGACAGCGATGAGACTATCATCTGTTTTGGACTGTTTGTAAGAAATTACAAATAATTTCACACCCAATTGTTTACATAATCGTACTTTGCGATTATCTCTTTCTTGGCTTCGTTGAAAACCTGCTGCATCCTTATGCCAGTTCTTTACAAATTTGTAATGCTGAACGCCGTGGTACTCAATCGCGAAATTGTGGCGTTCATTAAACAGATCCAATTCCTGACCATTATTAAGAATCTTCCTGTCAGATGGAAATTCAAGGCCAGTCATCTGCTCGATTATAAATCTGCATTTTTCCTCGGTGAAGTGTTTCCGTTTGGCACATTTGGGGCACCATTTGCCTTGAATTATGCGATCTGGCGGAGCATTCCACATATGTCCATCTGCACATTGCCACTCATGATCAATGCCGTATCCTAAATATTCTGTAGAAAGACACTTGCCAGAACGGGCTGTAGCTAAGCGTTGTATATCTTCTAAATGGTATTTTTGTCTCTTCTTCCCCATAGACATCCATCCACAAGACGGACACCAGTGCCCTCTCCGAACGTTTGTGGGTATACTATCCCAAATATGTCCATACCGACACTGCCAGGTGAGCTTATGCTCAACGCCTTTATATTCTTGAGATAAGCACTCACCTTGATTTTGGTGAGCTAATTGACGCATTTCTTCAATGGAACTTTTGTATGGTCGCATATAATCCTCCAAACCGGAAGTATTATACACCTATTCCTATACAAGTTCCTTTATAAAAATCTACGCTGAGTGGCTCTGAGTAATGATGCGCCAGCAAAGCCCTTCTGAAAATTTCCATAAATTTGACACAACTCCACACTCCCACGAGCACAGGCGGTCCATGATTTCGGATTTCGGTAAGTTCATTGATTTGATTTGGTAAGGTAAATAGAGGCCACGATATTTTTGACCCCACATGAAGTAGATGCCGTCCTTGTTTTCGTCCCATACAGTAGGATCAGGCATATAGACGCAATCACTCACCACAGAGAAATGAAAGGTGGCCGTCTTTATTTTGTCGATAGTAACATTATTTTTATTGAGGGCGCTCTGCAAACTGCTGATTACCATTTCTGCACTATCTAGGACGTTCTTTTGTTCTTCTTTTAAGAAACCTTCTCTCACCAAGGATTCATTTGTGCTACTAACAACTCCCACATAGAGCCCTTTGTGGGGGGTCTTCAACTGTTCTCTTAAATCACGATCTTCCGAGAACATAGTAGCTGGATCGTAAGCAGCGGTGATCTTACTGCGAACATGGTTAGCTAATTTTGTGAGATGTTGATTGGTAAGCATTATAGTTCTTTATCCTTATCCTTATCTTCATCTTCGTCGTCCTCGTCATCATCCTCATATGGTTGATTTATAGAACATAGTCTTTCTCGCACTTCATCACTTTTTACATAATCAACCACGCACTGCTGGGAGCAAAAATGCTGAAAGAGATCTCTTTCCTGATGTGGCACTAAACCATCTTTGTCGGCAATTGCGATCTGAACAGCAAACCAATGGCCGGGAATATCCATTGTTTCATCGACCATGAAGTGCTCCTCGCAAAAATCGCATACGAACGTAACTTTATGGGACATAATTATACACCAGATGAACTTCCCAGGGCTAAAGACCCTGTGTTTCTTCCTTCACAGAACTCTCCAATGAGATATTCTCCGGAAGCTTTACTTTGGAGCGTTCCGCCCCTAGAAATAACTGTTCTTTTAAACCTATTTGAATAATATTACGTGCAGCGTTTATATCTCTGTCATGTTCAACTCCACAACCATCACACTGCCACTTTCTATCTTTGAGAGTTAAATTACTTTTAACACAACCACACTTTGAACACATTTTACTGCTTGGTTCAAATCTGCCTATTCTAATAATATTAACTCCGTTCCACTCAGCCTTATATTCAAGAAATTCATTGAATTTGCTCCAACTACAATCTTGAATACTCCGGGCCAATTTGTGATTCTTTAGCATTCCATGCACATTTAAATCTTCCAAACATATAGTTTGGTTCTCACTAATTAGTTTAGAAGATAATTTGTGCAAAAAGTCTGTTCGGAGATTGGTTATATGTTCGTGTATCTTTGCCACTCTAAAATTAGCTTTACGTCTATTGTTACTGCCTTTTTGTTTCTTACTAGCTCTGCGTTGCAACTTCTTCAACCTGAACAAATGGGATTTAAGATACTTAGGATTATCTATCTTGTCCCCATTAGATGTTATCAGGAAATCCTTGATACCTAAATCTACCCCTATTGATGTCTCTTCTTTTATCTTGTGTTTCTTCGGCGGTTTAACGCCGGTATCGACCAAAATACTAATAAAATACTTGTTGGTTGGAGTTCTATTTATAGTTGCTGACTTGATGTCTCCCGATGGTTTCCTGTCCATAATAAACTTGATATTTTTAATCTTAGGAACTGATACTTTTCTATTCTCCCAATCTACCTTGATGCCTTGAGGTACTGAGAAAGACTGTTTGGAACCGTGTTTGTTTTTAAACTTAGGGAAGCCTTTCTTTTCTTTAAAGAAACGCACAAAAGCGTTATCCATATGCTCAAGCGACGCTTGCAGTGATTGAGAATTAACTTCTTTGAGCCACGCGGTATCTTCCTGTTTCTTCAGGACAGGAAGATCTGCTTGAATCTGAAATCTACTCAAATTAGTTTTATCCTTCTTGTAAGCTTTAGTTTTCTTCTCTAGAGCATAATTATACACCCACCGACAACAACCTATGTGTTTATTTATAAGTACTTCTTGTACTATTGTCGGATACATTCTATATCTATATGCTCTGTATATTGTCTCCATATCTACCTATACAGAGAACATTTAGAAAATCCTTCTTTTATTCTAAGTTATTTTGTGTTAGTTAGGATATTATCTACAATTCTCGACGAGGCATTACCAAGAGCGATGAATTCTCTGGCACGATCCTGATACCCTGATTCCTCTACAGTCACTTCAGACTTTAAGTTATGTACACAGTGATCAGGAGAATCTGATTCCAAAGCAAAATCTTTGAAGTAACCTTTGCTGTAACAGGATTTATTGTGTTTTCCAAAGTTCATCAGCACGACTGGTTTACCACATGCTATTCCGTCGAGTACCGTAGTAGAATTTCTATGAGTTAGTACTTTTGTTGCACATTTAATTAAATCTACCGGCTTACATTTACGATATCCGAAAGTAGCCTTGGGGAAAAGCGATTTCAATTCCTCTTCCTTTCCCTCTCGGTAATGCGGATGAATAAGGAGACTGACTTCATCGTCCAATCCCTTCAACTGCTTGAGTAGTCGGGCAATTTCATAATTGTATCTATCAGTAACGCTCGGGTTCACTTCTAAAATCGCAGGAGGAGAAAAATAAACATATCGACCTACATCTTTGCTGTGGAAACACGAATCATATCGTGGCGACCCCGTTACATTGAGTTGTGATCGCTTTCCGTATGACCATTGACTACATTCATTCTTGGCGTTTTCCCCTAAAAAGAAAGTGACGGAAGGCAAGAATCTAGGGTTTTTCTTATTTTTAGTGTAAATCCACTGTCCATGTTGCCAAAAGAAGCACTTAACATTGTTGTCGATACACCATTGACATATATTTTGACCTGTAGGCCAGAATATATCTGCAATTAGTACTGCGTCCAATGGTGAGAAATCTTTCAAAAAATCTGACACTTGGCGGTAGGACAGAATATCTACTTTGCTACCGAATTGCGTTAACGACTTATGAACAACATCCGCAGGTTTGTAACAAAACGCCGCCTTGACCTTCTCAAAGCACTCTTCTGAAACTTTATTACAATCGAGTAATAGAATTTTCAACTTATCTCTCTTTAACTTTCCAAATAATATAGTTGTATTGTTCCATTTTTTCATCACCGAAACTAAGTCTTTTTAACGACAAAATATCAATGATTCCTTCTTTCTCTAACTGATACATGTGTGGCAACAGACCAAATGCGTATTGACGCTTCTTCTGTAGTATAGTAGCTAAGTAATCAACTATATTATCATCATCTAACAATTCAGTCATAGGTTCTATGTGACAACACATAACAGGTTTGTTGTCTATCAAATAATCAATAAAATCAACAAAATTTCCAGATAATTGTTCTATAGATCCACACGTAAAAACCACACTATTAGCCTTTATCTTGTAATTAATGTCTGGTATAGACATATCAAAATTGGATGCCGAAAGTCGGTAGCTATAGTGTTTCGCAATTTCATTCACCAGATGTACGGATGACTCAATGAAATCTAATCCAAACAGTTCCTTATCTGGGAATAAATTTGCAAGAGTAACCAAGTGAAGTCCAGTGCCACATCCAAATTCATAAATACTACTGCACTGACTCATGTATTTTTGGAAAAACCACAATTGAAAAAGTTTTACAAAATTTAGTTGAAAATTGGGATCTTTCGGAGCTATGAATTGACTATTAAACCTTAGTATTTGTCCAGGTCTAAAGTATTTTGGAACAATATCATTCAAAGAGTGGTTAGCACGAAATAAGTCTAAATTTTCTTTCCAACCTTTTTCCCACACCTCCACTCTTGACGGCACACCAACCCGCTGTGTATCATTCTCTATAAACTTAATTGCCTTCAAAATGGCATCATCTTTTTCTTTGCCCAATAAAACTCGGTACCTGAAATCGTTATCTTCGAAAAATGCTTTACATTTACCAGTGATTTTGTCGGCACCGAAAGATTCAGCAACCTGTCTCAGTTTTAATTGATCATATATCATTTATCACCTACTTTCATCATAAAAGTCGATGCAATACCCGAAAGAGTTTTCTCCTCAATCTTGCTCAGGAGTGTTTTTAAAGGCAATTGCGACACCATATCTGTCAGTTGTTTCGAATCTTCAAACACATAAGAATGACCGTATCGCACTTGTCTCTTGTTGACGTTCTTCTCTATAGGAACTACGATGTGGATAATGCCTCCCGATTTAGTAATCCGCACAAATTCTTGCAAAGCTTTTCGTGGATTGATGGCATGCTCTAAGGTGTGACGACAAAAAACTGCATCAAAGCTGTCGTCGTCAAAATTTAAATTCTCGCAATCCTGTGCTGAGGTCTTGTAGCCAAGTTTAGTGCAAAGCTTGATGTTTTCTGGTACGACATCTATCCCCAGTATGTGTTGATAACCATCGTGGTTCATCCGTCCGATTGCCCAACCGTCCCTACACCCTACATCCAGAATATGGGCATCTTTGGGTACATATTTGTAAAATCTTTTCAGATCGAACAGGATATGTTTTGCACCCTTGGGATCAAATTTGGAAGACTTCAACATACGGGCACGCTGAATGCCCACAAACTCATCGTAACTCTCATAGATCACTTTATTTTTTGCGTTGTTCCATTTAGCCATTATTTGTTACCTAAAAGTTTAGTCCATTATTCCACAAGAATTGTAAGACCTCACGATGATTACTAAGTATTTGATCATTGGTCAAAGATGCCCCAAAAGGCGTCTGCTTTTTATATTCAAAAGTCAGTTGTGTTTTTTCGTCTTCATTAAACCTGCCCGAAACGGGAAATGCTTTTTCAAGTGCGTAATCCTGCAACTCTATTCCAAATCTCTCACTGTGTTCATAAATATCAGAACCAGGAGTTGGAGCAAGCAGTGTAAATAGTACAGAAGATGGCTTATGTTTTTGAATAAATTTGATCGTTTGTTGTGCTATATCTTTAGGTTCCCCGGGGAGTCCCATTATAAAATGTAGTCGCGTATCTATCTCGTTCGCATTAAATTTTCTAATAAATTCTTCTGCCATTTCTACTGTAATCTTTTTATTGATTGCATCTAATGCCGTTTGAGAAACACTTTCTACACCAATGGCAACTTCTGTGCATCCTGCGTCTCTGGCAAGTGCTACTATATCATCATCTATATTGAAAATTCTTGATTGACATCTCCATGACACACCGGATTCTGCTATTGCCTCTAACGTGTTAATTGCAACTTTTCTATTTATCGGGATAAACTGATCATCTTTAATCGCTAATGCCTGAACATTATACTCTCTTTTCAAATAGGCAGTTTCCTCCTTAATTAATTCTGGAGTTCTGTATTGTGTTTTAGAAGGTGCGAGGTTTGCACAAAACGCACAGTTGTGAGGACACCCCCTCGAAAAGAGGGCACAAGTCCCAAGTAATTCCTCTTTTTGTTTTAGATAGCCCTTCAGGGAGATAGACGACTTGGGTAGATATTTCCTGTCGGGGTACGGAAATTTGTTGATGTCTATTTTTCTAGGTTCAGTATATATCTTTTTTAACTTACCATTGCTATAATCTTCTAACATTTGAATCAGTATATGCTCTCCATCTCCGAGCCCAATTGAATCAAAGACCCCTTGAGCTAGAGATGGGTTTACATTTACTTGTACCCCCCCACCGAAATGTTTAGATTTTGGATATACCTCTCTTAGTTCCTTTACAATATCTCTAGTTTCGCAGAAATTCACCGCCGCAACAGAATATAGATACACATCCTTTTCTGTGATATGAAAAATTCTTTTACTTTCATCAATACTCCTCAAATCAACGATAGATACATCTTCTCTGCCCCAGTGATCATTTAAGATTGTCACAAAGTACAGTGCGTTGAGTGGCTGATTCTTAAATGGGTCAAAATTCTCCTTATCTCCCTGTACCACAAATCCAATATCCAACATCTTTCACCGCTCTTCTATTCGTTTTTGGGGTACGAATCCCTATACCAATCAACCATCGATTGAACTTGTGCTTTGAAGTCCTTCTGAGGTTTATAGTGTAATATGTTTGTGGCATGTGATATATCAGCCAAGGTATGTTCAATGTCGCCCGGTCTTGGCGGGCGTCGTTCAAGATCTATCGTCTGTCCTGACATTTCTTCCAACATAGATTTCACTTGTAATAGTGTGTGTCTTTCGCCTTGAGCAACATTGAAAATATGCCCTGTAAACTGGTGATCACTTGCAGCTGCCAATAAATTCGCCTGTATTACATTATCTACGAAACAGAAATCCCTTGATTGCTCTCCAGTGCCTTCCAGATAAGGCACAACTGAAGTATCAACGAATAGGCTGTACATCCACGCTGACAGTACCGTAGAATAGGCACCTCCATACAAACTAAAGGGACCAAACACATTAAAATACCTTAGTATTGCTATATCCATATTATACATGTGAGCGTACATTCGGCACCACTGTTCAAGTTGCCATTTTTCCAAGGCGTATGGAGACTTTGGGTCACAAGGGTACGACTCTGGTGTAGGCATCTGTTTGGCATCACCACAAACAGAGCTACTACTGGATGATATTACTCTCGCAGTAGGACAATTCTTTCTCACTGCGTCCAACAGTGATACAGTTCCCAATACATTTTCGATGGCAGTTTCGTATGGATAATCAACTGAGTAAGACACTCTGGGAACCGCAGCTAAATGGAAAACAACTTCTGGTTTGTGCGTGGAAACCAAACCGCAGACAAAATCATTATCTACGATGGACTCATAGTAATATTCCACACCATCAACCTTGTTGTGTTTGCTGCCTGTGGATAGGTTATCGATTACAACAACACCCCATCCGAGCCGTGACAGTTCAAGTGTTAGGTTGTGACCGATAAATCCCGATCCCCCAGTGACAAGTGCTTTCATTGTACCATCTCCTTTGAAAATGTTTGATAAATCTGGTATTTTCGGTCAAGTCGATTCGTGGGTACAGAACGGTGATACATCGTCTGCAAGATTTCCAGTGCTGCCTTCCCCGAATACTTGACTGTCGATACATTGTTGTACTGAGATACTGCAACTTTTTTAAAATTAAACTGGTGTGAGACAATTTTATTGAGTTCTTGAATAAATGAGTTTGAACCCACAAAAGAAATTCGCCACTGTTTGTATTTCTTTCCTTTCACTGTCACAAAAGTACAATAAATAGAACCGTCTCCATCAAAGTATCCCCTAATAAAATCCCATACATACGATTGGGGAATTTGTGGCATTTTCAGAGTTAAGCTTTTTCGGGGGGTCAGTCCCAACTCTTTAAGGGTTGCAACATGCCTAACGTTAGATATTCTAAGTCGATGAATTCCATTGTTCGGTTTGATGGGACCAGAATACCGTAACAATTTCGCTATTTTGGTTAGTACTTTTTTATCTTTCTGAACAAAGCTGTAATGATATTTACTTTCAATACACCCATCAGCAGCAAGAAACCCGATCACCCAACATGAGTCCGCGTTCAAATTATTGTAAAATTTCTCATCTATTTCATATTTACCTTTAGGAGATATTCCAAACTGAGCATTAAGTTCTCCCATGTGAGATTCAGAATTAGTTCTAATCCTTATACCACACTTCCTAAGACATTTGGACACAGTAGTGTAACTACACTTCAACTCAGAAGCAATCTGCACCGTAGATTTATTCTGTGTGTGATATCGTAATAGCAAAAACTGCCTTGTATTCAAATCAGATACTTCTGATATCTTTCGTTCAATCTTATTCATACATTAGATACGAACAATTCCCATAATCTCCTTTATCTTTCCCCGCAACCACCTGTGAAATCTTAAATCCTGACTTTGCTTCATGAGATTTCACTCAAAAAGTGATTTCGACCTCCTTATCGGCTTCGAATGTATACCCGAAAAATTCAATTTCCTCTTGATACACTTCTGCAACTATATCTCGGGTTTCATTATCATAATAAATTGAGTAGTGGTCGCGTTTTGATTTGTTGAGATGTGGAAGTTTATAATTTGTACCCAATCGTTCATTAATACTCACCATTGCCTCTTGTAAGTGTTCGAAGCGATATATTTTATTTACAATTGTATTTCCTTGCTCATCGGTTAAGAAATGTAATTGTGGAACGGTCATTCCGTCTTGGGTAGGAGTATTTCTATAGCGGATGTCGATAATATAGTTCGGATCATCATACGGGTACATATTTGTGGGAATATTTCTAATGAAGGTGTCAAATGCTGTCGGGTCGCGACGAAATTTCCATAAAGACACCATCCGATCCCAAGAGTTTCGAACAATGGAAAATGAGAATTTACTTTCATATAGTTCCTTGCCCATACGATCTCGGAGCCAGCGCGCTGATGTGTGTTGCTCGGCCGGTAACCCCATTTCGGTGGCAATAGATGCTGCACCTATTGCGGTGCTTATAGATACTCCTGCTGTTTTGGGTATATGTATGAATACAAAGGGTTTCGGTGCACATGTTAGGGATACCCGGTGGTACTCCTTACTTATGCTCTTTGCGGACTGTCCCACGTACCCTTGTATCCCTTGGTGCTCCTCCATTTTTATGTCTCCTACGGGAACCAATTTTCTGCGCACGGTTCTTCTAAGGGGAAGCCGAGTATAACCCACACTGAATTCGAGTATCCAATGTCCTTCCCTCGTTCATAATCGTCGCGATATATAAACGTGCTCTAGTTCCCCAACACCATTATACTCACTCGACGAAATTCGCCCTCCTACTTTACCCTCCATCGATTATTTTCTCTTTTTTTGCAATCTCAAGATCGGCATCCACCATGATCTTGACAATATCAGAGAATGAGTGCTTTGGTTCCCAGTTCAATTCTTTTTTTGCTTTAGAGTTGTCACCTAACAAGACATTCAATTCAGTAGGTCTAAGGTATATTTCATTGGTCTGGAGATACTTATAGGGATCAAGATCAAGGTAGGCAAAAACTGCTTCTAAGAATTCTTTGACGCTGTGAGTTTCTCCTGTGGCAATTACATAGTCATCCGGTTTATCCTGTTGCATAATAAGGTGCATCGCCTCAACATAATCTGGCGCAAAGCCCCAATCTCGTTTTGCTTCAAGATTACCCAGAGTGAGATGCTGTTGCAACCCCAGTTTAATGCGAGTTGCAGCACGAGTAATTTTACGAGTCACAAACGTTTCACCACGCCGCGGCGATTCGTGATTAAACAGGATACCGTTACACGCAAACATACCGTAAGATTTTCTATAATGAACTGTTTGGTGAAATGCTGACACTTTTGCAATACCATAAGGAGAACAAGGGTTCAGAGGTGTTAGTTCGTTTTGTGGGGCAGGCGCGTTTCCGAACATTTCGCTGGAGGATGCTTGATAGAACTTTACTTCCTTCAGAGCACGGGCCGCTTCCAGTAACCGTATGGGGCCAAGAGCGTTTACATTATTAGTGAACTCAGGTTGATCAAAACTTACCTTAACATGAGACTGAGCGCCAAGATTGTAAATTTCATTGGGTTGAATCTCGTAAATTAACTTAGAAACAACACTACTATCTGTTAAATCACCATAGGCAAAATTTAGATATTTACCGTAGCGTTTACTTATTCCACCAGAATTTTCTTCTGGTAAATTTTTTATTAGATGTTCTATTCGCCGAGTGTTAAAAGATGATGACCGTCTAATTACACCGTAAACTTCGTACCCCATAGACAATAAATGTTCTGCTAGATACGAACCATCTTGTCCAGTAACACCTGTTATTAATGCCTTCTTATCCATGTAGCCTCCAATAATCGAGCATATCTTTTAATGTCTGCTCAAAGGTAATTTTTGGTTCCCACCCCGTAATTTTTTTGAATTTGTCACAACATGGGATTTGTAATGTTACGTCACTTGGTCGCAAACGACTTGGATCAACTTCAACAGACACATTTGCTGGTGAGAGTGCCACGAGTTTATCCAGCATCTCTCCTATAGTCATAGTCTCATTGCCTCCAATGTTATACACTTCTCCGGGTGTGCATTTTTCCATTAGTAACCAATAGGCTCTGACCGTATCCCGTACATCAGCAAATGTTCTTATGCTAGACAAATTACCCACCCGTACTGTACCTTCCTTTCCACTCTCTTCAATCTCTACAATTTGTTTAGCAAAATTCGAAACCACAAATGGCCAACCTCTGCGGGGTCCAGTGTGAGTAAACATTCTTGTCCGTATAGTTTTCAGTCCCCAAGATTGGTAATACTGATAAGCCAACATATCCTCGCAGACTTTTGACACTGCGTAGGGAGATGCTGGTCTCAAGGGGCAGTCTTCGGTTATTGGGACTTCCGATTCTGTTACCTGTCCATATACTTCAGAACTTGAACAAACATGAATAACTGTATCCTTAAACTCTCTCAGGGCTTCCAGTAAATTAGCAGTTCCAATGCAATTAGTGTTCAAGGTGGCGATGGGAGCGATAAAACTATACGACACTTCAGATTGTGCTGCTAGATGAAATACATAATCCGGCTTACATGTGCGAAGGGTATCTCGCAGTGAAGGCAGGTCTGTGAGATCTCCGTAACACAAATTAACTTTGTCTAAGATATGGGTGATATTGTCGAGTGGAGACCGCCAGCGAGCAAGACCATAGATCGTCGCATTAGGATGATTTTCGAGGATGTAGTCACATAAATGACTACCTACAAAGCCAGTAATCCCTGTAATCAATACATTCATTTCAATCCCTCAATATAGATAGTTCCCAATCCTTAAATTCTGACGCCAAACAATCTGTTTTGCAATCTTTCCGCTCTTCTTGTCCAGTTAAAACCATTATTTTGTTCATTAATCTATTGCGTATTCCATTGATACTATGCGTCAATCGTAGTAAGTCTGAATCCTGTGATTCTCCTGCTCTAGCCTTGGACTCATTATACCAAATGTGTTCATTAATCTGAGATAATGCAACGATACAACGAATAAGTTCTGATGTCAATTTAATGTCGTTTTCAGTAATATACTGGTCAAGATCGTGGGCAATATCGGACATTTCGCTGGCGAATTTCTCTTTATGTTCGGGAATAAATACTTCTTTTAGCTGGTGTATAGACAGCCTATCAATCAAATCCCCAAAAGTCGGTAACCATTTTCTTTTCATACTCATCCTCCTTTATCCGTTTGTTACACTATTAACTACATTACAAAGTGTGTCTAAGTCATCTTTAGATAGACTATGGTGGTTTGGTATATACAAACCCAATTCTTTTACATGATCACAGTTAGACAGTTCGATTCTACCAAATATATCTGTGTAAAAAGGCTGCTGCCCCATTGAGCCACATATAAGGGGTCGGCATTCTATATTATGTTCCATTAAAATTTTTGCTAGCTTATCTCTTTGGGGATGTACAATGGGGTACGCCATATTGGATGTGAACGATTTGTCTGTTTCAACGGGCTTCCAATAATCATTTTGGATTTTCGACTGGAACGTTTTAAAGTTGTCGTTACGAATTTTGTTTATTTTGTCAATCTTGCGTAACTGGTTGATGCCGAGGAAAGATTGCAGACTTGTTGATCGCAAGTTAAATCCTGGGTAATAAAATGTGTATTGCGAATCAAATCCAGATATTTTGTACTTGTCTCTTTCCTTGCTGTGTACTTCTTCTTTCCATTCCCTCCCCCAACCATGACTTCGTAAACTCAGGAGAACATGGTAAATATCTTCGTCATTAGTACAAATCATACCACCTTCAATAGTAGAGATATGATGCCCAAAGTAGAAAGAAAAGAATGACATCAATCCGAAAGAACCCAATTTTTTGTCTTTATACATTGTACCTGCGGATTCACAAGCATCTTCCAAAAGAATAACATTGTACTCCTCACAGAGTTTTATCACTGCATCCATATCAGGAGACAGACCTAACACCGAGACTAAGAGTAACGCACCTATGTCATTTTCACGAAATAATCTCTCAAGATGATCAAGGTCTACCGATAGGTTGCTTAGATTACAATCACAGAGACGGGGGTTCAGCCCGAATTGCATCACTGGTGCCAAGTCAGTTGCCCAAGATAATCCAGGGACAACTATTTTTTTTGAAGATAATCTATTAGTAACTATCAAAGTGTAAAGTGCTAATAGAATTGCAGACGATCCAGAGTTGACGAATACTGCGTATCTTGTTCCGAGCCAATCGGCAAATTGATTTTCAAAATCTTTAGTCAGTGGACCTTGAGTCAATCGAGGATAAGTAGATATCCATTCTCGCAAGTCATCGATATCACGATCATCTATAGTATTCTCTGCAATACGAATCATCAAAGTTCCTCCATATCATTTTGTAAAGTTTCGCCTGTGCCATACGTCTGGAACAAGTTTCCAGTTGTCAATATCTATTGTAGTTCGTTCTACAGAAGTATCAGAGTATATACTGGATAATGTAGTCATATCATGAGCATTACACTTTTCAATGGGCACATGATCTGGAGTTCTGAATTCCTGAGTAAGATCCATCAGATTACCACCCAACACAACCTTGGCTCCGGCATTTTGCAATCTAATACTCAGGTCGCTAGAACCTACTCCCACATGCTCAAATCTACAATCCCACCCACCCACTTCTTTGAAAAAATCTTTTCTAATCAGAGCAATCATGATTATTTTATAATGAGCAGGAGCGTATGCAGATAGAGAGGGACACTCTCCCAAATTAAAATTCATTGGTTCACCCCTCTTCATATTGTTTACCACTCTCCTGTATTTTTTATTACAACCAGTACCAAAGATTCTTTGAGATTCCGTGGCTCCTTCAACGAAGGAAAAGGACACCAACCCCTTTTCATGCTTCGGCATAATTTCAAATGCTTTATCTATTGCTAGACCTGAATTAAACACTCCATCATCAGCAGAGGGAATAACGTACTCACCTTTGCATGCTATTAATCCTCTTTGATAACACCTACTAGGACACCCAAGATCTTTAATAAACACAACATTTTCCTTGTCTGCCAGCTCTGGTGGTGGAGGATAAGGACCAACA
>SDBU01001885.1_pt1 | contig 28885 bp, 32 predicted proteins | sample 2277071 | NCBI WGS metagenome assembly SDBU01 (sample SAMN10397929, study PRJNA504765) | marine sediment metagenome | isolation source: marine sediment core GS08_GC12, 126 cmbsf | place: Arctic Ocean: Gakkel Ridge, Loki's castle | collected 2008 | reverse complement strand
CCCAGCCAACCCCTCCACCCTCTTCACTAGCTCCCTGACCTTGCGATGACTTACTGGATGCACCAACTCAGGAGCCAGCTCTGCCAGGGGGACAAGCACAAAGGCTCTTTCCTCCAGGTGGGGATGGGGGATGGTCAGTTGTGGAAGATTGATAATTTGGTTTAACAATTCACCTGTCATTGTTATGAAAATAGAGTTTAATCTGTTCGCCCTGAACCTGTCGAAGGGCGGTTCATGGTTCGACAAGCTCACCACGAACGGCATGTGGTACATATTTTCATTATTCGTAGTGGGCAATCGCCCATGGTTGATTCTGAGCAGAGCTAAGAGTCTCCACATAAATTCCTCTCCCTTGAAGGGAGAGGTTAGGTGAGGGTGAATTCTCCCTCCCGCTAGGGGAGGGAGAACTATAAGGAATTCTGCGGTCAGCTATAAACGCTCTCAATCCTTGACGCTATAGTTAGGCGAGTGATAAACTTACAATGGTCTTGAGGCTATAGAGGGAAGCTGGTATTGTTGAAAAAGGTCGGCATTATTTACCACCCAAAGATTGCTGATGCTAAAGCTTTGGCTGAGCAGCTATCTCAAGCCTTATCTTCCTTAGATGCTATAGCTTGGCTTTGCTCTGCTTGGGATGAAGAAAGTATCAGAGCACAAGTCCCCGGCACCCATTTGGCTCTCAGTATAGGTGGCGATGGCACTATCCTCAGGGTGGCTCGAGCTTCAGCTCCCTGGCAAACGCCTATAGTGGGGGTAAATTTAGGACGGCTGGGATTTATGACTGAACTCTCTGCTGCGGAGGTTATGGATAAGCTGCCTGCTCTCCTCGCCGGGGAGGGCTGGATCGACGAGCGTGCAATGCTGCAAGCAGAGCTACTTACAGCCAGTGAGAGGGTGCTTCATGCCTTAAACGATGTGGCGCTAATACGGGGGGCAACGCCTCGGATAATTCGGGTGAAAACTACCATTGATGGTGAATTTTTGACCACCTATAGTTCCGACGGTGTCATTGTTTCCACAGCAACTGGTAGCACTGGTTACTGCTTAGCAGCAGGGGGTCCCATCCTCTATCCCCAAGCTAAGGAGATACTGCTTAAGCCTATCTCAGCTCATCTAAGCATAGGTTATGCTTTAGTGCTGCCCTCTACCTCTACAATAGAGCTTGAGGTCCATACCGATTACCAGGCTATACTTAGCATTGATGGTCAGGTTGATATCAGCTTGCAGGATGGTGACAATGTCAAGATAAAGCGTAGCCCTCACTCGGTTCGCTTTTTAAGGGTTCATCCCCCCGGTTTCTTCTTTGGCACTCTAGAGCAAAGATTAAGGGCAAGAGAGGTTAAAAGTAGAAAAGGCTAAGATTGGCGACGCTCCTCAGATACATAAGCTTATCAATCACTTCGCTGATAAGGGGGATATGTTGCCTCGCGCCTTGAGCGATATTTATGAGCATTTAAGGGACTTTTTTGTAGTTAGACAAGGGGATAGTGTAGTTGCTTGTGCTGCCCTTCATATATACTGGTCAGATTTGGCTGAGATCAGGGCAGTTACAGTGACTGAAGAAAGCCAGAATCAAGGGATAGGGGCTCGCCTTGTTGAGGTATGCCTCGATGAAGCCAAGGAGTTGGGCATCACTACTATTTTCTGCCTCACTTATAAGCCAGCCTTTTTTGAAAAACTGGGCTTTCAGCAGGTTGATAAGATGGAGCTACCTCACAAGGTCTGGGCTGAGTGCTATCGCTGCCCCAAGTTTCCCAACTGCGATGAGGTTGCTCTAATCTATCATCAGGGGGAGCAGTGAGGGAGATTGCTCACGATTTGCTAATTTTGGGCTCTGGCATAGCTGGGTTGAGAGCGGCTGTAGAGGCAGCTCGGGTGAGCAGAGGGAAGGCAGATATTGCTATTATTTCTAAGGTTCAGTTGATGCGCTCTCACTCGGTTTGTGCAGAGGGAGGCACAGCAGCAGTGATGCGTCCGGAGGAGGGCGATAGCTTGGAACTGCATGCCTGGGATACGGTGAGAGGGAGCGACTTTCTAGCTGATCAGGATGCTGTGGCGCGCTTTGTGGAAGAATCCCCAAAAGAGATATTACAGCTAGAACACTGGGGTATCCCATGGTCTCGCCGCCCTGATGGTCGCATCGACCAGCGACCCTTCGGTGGACATAGCTTTGACCGAGCAGTCTTCGCGGCAGATAAAACTGGCTTTTTTGAGATGCAGACTCTCTATGATACCCTTCAGAAGTATGCTGGGGTAACCAGGTATGATGAGTGCTATGTCAGTTCAATTTTGGTGGAAGATGGCTCATTCCGAGGGTTGATGGTTTGGGATTTGACTAGCGGTGAATTCTTCTTGCTTCAAGGGAAGGTTTTGATTATCGCTACTGGTGGAGCCTGCCGGATGTATGGTTTTACCACCTACTCCCTTACTGCCACGGGTGATGGCATAGCTATGGCTTATAGGGCAGGGCTCCCCCTCAAGGATATGGAGTTTGTCCAATTTCATCCCACTGGGCTTATACCTTCTGGTATCCTAATCACTGAGGCAGCCAGGGGTGAGGGAGGATACCTTCTCAATAATAAGGACGAAAGATTTATGGAGAAATATGCCCCAGCTAGGATGGAAACAGCGCCTAGGGACATTGTATCCCGCTCTATGATAACCGAGATTGAGCAGGGGAGGGGTTTTGCCGGACCCGGTGGCTTGGATTTTATGCTCCTTGATTTGCGTCATCTGGGTGCAGACAAGATTAACGAGCGATTGCCTTTGATAAGGGAAGTGGCTATGAGATTTAGATTTATCGACCCTATCTATGAGCCCATTCCTGTTCGTCCAGCGTCTCACTATTTTATGGGGGGTATTCATGTGGATATTGATGGTGCCACCCCAATAGAAGGGATTTGGGCGGCTGGTGAGGCTTCCTGCGTTTCTTTACATGGGGCTAATCGCTTAGGCTCTAATTCCACTGCTGAATGCCTGGTTTGGGGGAAAATTACCGCAGAGAAGGCAGTCGAGTTTGCCCTAAAACAGAAAGCTTTGCCTTCAGTATCTCAAGAAAGATTGCGTCAGGAAGAGGCGCTCCTCTTTGAGAGATTCCAACTCCATAATGGTGAAGAAAGCGTTTATACCATCTGGGGGGAATTAAAAAGTATGATGGATCGTGAGGTAGGGGTCTTCCGCACTGCATCAGAGCTGGAGGACGCTCTTAGGAAGATAAGGGAGTTAAGAGAGCGCTTGCAATATGCTCGAGTCAAGGATAGCAGCCGAGTATACAATACCGATCTTCTCACTGCTTTGGAAGTAACCAACCTGCTGGATATAGCTGAAGTAATTATAGTAGGGGGTTTAGCTCGCACCGAATCCCGTGGGGCTCATTTCCGGCGAGATTTCCCCAAAAGAGATGATGTCAATTGGCTCAAACATACTCTAGCCTACTATACCTCAGAGGGACCACGGTTAGAGTATATGCCGGTAACTATTACTATGTGGGAACCGGTGGAAAGGAAGTATTAAGTGAAGGAGATAGCAGAGGGGAAGAAGCCTTTGGAGAACCGTCTAGGTATCTCGGGCTGGATATGGGCTGGCAGATATAGCCTGGAGAGGTATCTCTACACCCTTCAAAGGATAAGCGGACTGGCTTTAATTCTTTATGGCATTATACACCTTATTGCAAATGGCTTCCGCATCGCTGGGGGGGAGAGTTGGGAAAGTATTATGAGCGTTTTTGAGCATCCTGGGTTTACAGTAGGGGAGTATCTTGTTTTTGCCGCTTTTATCTTCCATAGTCTCAACGGGGCAAGGCTTATTCTGCAACAGGTAGGTCTTACCTTGGGTCGTCCCAAGCCACCCGTTTATCCCTATACCCACGCTCTACGAAGAAGGCGCCCCATTGTATTAGGGATGGGGATGTTGATAATAGCTCTTTTAGCCGTTGTCTTGTTTGATTTTATAGTATGAAAGGGTCAACCAATGCGAGAAAACTACCTACACCTTCTGCGGTTAATTACAGGTGTTATCATCTTTTTCCTTCTGGCTATACATATGATAATGATGCGTCTAGATGATATTCTAGGCTTTTTTGGCATACATATAGAGGAGCCAACTTCATGGAGCAGTGTGATGGAGAGGGCAGGAAGCCTCGGCTGGATGAGTTTTTATCTCGTTCTTTTGGCTTTAGCCCTTTACCATGGGCTTTATGGCTTGAGGGCTATTCTTATAGAGTTGCCTTTACCATCGTTTATTGCTCGTTCAATTGGCTATATTCTACTAGCTATTGGGGTTATGGTCTTCGCCTACGGTGCTTATATCCCTATAAGTGCATATTAAGAGGGTCGTGCTATGTTTAAGAAAAGAAAAGGAGATTGGGCTGCCGAGAAGTTGCTGTTTAAGGTGCAACGATATGAACCTACTCGTGATGAGAAGCCTTGTCTTCAAGAGTTCACTGTGCCTTTCAGCCCGGGGATGACCATACTCGATGGTCTTTTTTACATTAAAGAGAAACTGGATAGTGCCCTGGCATTTCGTGCCTCTTGCCGAATGGGGATTTGCGGGTCCTGTGGCATGCTTATCAATAATTTCCCTCGTCTTGCCTGCCATACCCCAGTGGAAGAGCTGAAGGAATATACTTTGGAAATTAAATCCTTGCCCAATCTTGCTATCGTAAAGGACCTAGTTTCTGACTTTACCCCACTATTTGAAAAACACAAGTCCATAAGACCTTATATTCTGAGGTCAGATGCCCAGGAGGTAGAAGAGCCTAGCCGTGAATTCATCCAATTCCCTCAACAATTAGAAGATTACCTCCAATTTACCTATTGCACCAAATGTGGGATTTGCCTGGCAGCCTGCCCTACCTCAGCCACAGACAGGCTTTTTCTTGGACCTCAATCATTGGCTCAAGCCTATAGGTATTGTGCTGATAGCCGTGATGAAGGGGCAAAGGAAAGAATTCCCATAGTTGACTCAAGACACGGGATTTGGCTCTGCCATCTTGCTGGGGCTTGTTCTGAGGCATGCCCTAAGGGATTAGACCCAGCTCTGGCTATTCAATTGCTCAAGCGAATGATAATTTTGCGCAGCCTGAGGCTGGGGAAGGCGAAAAAGGCATCTCCTATAGCTGCACCTCCAACGGAGGAAAAACCTAAGGTGGTAGTGCCAGAGTTTACAGCCAGGCGATCGTAGCTAAAGTCCTACAAAAGCAAATTCGATGAAACAGGAGCAACTATTAAGCACTCAGCAAATATACCAAGGGAGGGCGGTAGGGCTAAGGGTGGATACGGTGAAGAAGCCTAGTAATAAGGTAACCACCCGCGAGATTGTAGAGCATGGCGATTGCGTAGCCATTGTAGCCATCGATGCCGATGATAATGTTCTTTTGGTTCGCCAGTTCCGCCACGCAGTAGGAAAAGAGCTTCTAGAGATTCCAGCAGGGGGTATCAACCCCGGTGAAAGTCCTGCTGAAGCAGTAAGGCGTGAATTGCAGGAGGAGACAGGTTATCTGCCTCAGAAGTTGGAGCCGCTGGGTGGCTTTTATTCTGCCCCAGGCTATTGCAACGAATATCTATACCTTTATCTAGCTAGGGAACTTATACCTAGCCAGCTACATGCTGAGGATACGGAGGGCATCGAGCTAGTCAGGGTGCCTCTGGCTAAAGTTGCCCAGCTTATCGCCTCAGGGGAGGTCTGCGATGCCAAAAGCATCGCCGGGCTTGTTAGAGGCATTGACAGCCAGCGAGCAGGGGTGTTATCATAGCCACAGTAGTCAGCGTGGGGGATTTTGGTTTATTTAGTCAATCTTATGAGGTAAGTGAAGGTGGTAAAAATAAATAGAGGCTTTAGAATCCTGAATAAAGTGAACCATGGAGGTGCTGAATGATTATTGATGCCCACACGCATGGGTTGCATGGGGGGTACCTTGATCAATTAGCCACCGCAGGTGGCGACTGGGCAAAGCAAATCCTCGCCAGGTTATTGACCCTGACGCGAAACAAGCCTCACTACAGTGATGTAGGTCTGCGGGTGGAACAGCTTGATAGGAATGGCATTGACCTACAGGTGGTGACCCCAGGCCATCACCTGGATAGTAACCTCTTGCTAGGTAACGTAGCTGCCCAACTGGCTATGGCTAGGGCAATAAATGACAATATGGCTAGGCTCATGGAAGATTCCAAAGGCAGGTTGCTCGCCGCTGGAAGTATTCCTCTGGTAGGTTTCGAGCAGGGTGGTCGGCAAGAGATGGAGCGTGCCATTAAAGCCCTGGGCTTGAAAGCGATCAATATTCCCACCAATTTAAGGGGAAAACCTCCCGATTTGCCGGAGTTCGAGCCCTTCTGGGCTCAAGCTGCTGAGATGAATGTTCCTGTTTACATCCATCCTAACGACCCAGTAGGTCAGACCGACCGGAGCTATGAAGCAGAATATAATTTGGTTCTTACTTTTGGATGGCCCTTTGAAACTGTGCTGATATTGTCCCGGCTCGTATTCTCTGGCATTATGGAGTGCTACCCTACCCTGAAGGTGGTGAGCCACCACTTGGGAGGAGGAATGATTCCCTTCTTCTTGGGTCGTATAAATGAGATCTATGACCCGGCCGAACAACAGAGAAACATTGGCCGGGTTCTCCCCAAGCCACTGTTCGATTATTTCTCCTGTTTCTACTATGACACCGCTGTTGGGGAGAGTGCCCCTGCTATAAGATGCGCCTATGAAGTGTTCGGCGCTGATCAACTCATCTTCGCCACAGATTTCCCATGGGGGCCAGGGACAGGTGAAAGCCGGCTGGCAAACTACCCCGAGGTGATAAAGTCCTTGGGTTTCTCCGAGGCGGATAACAAGAAAATTCTTGGGGATAATGCCCGCAGAGTCCTAAACCTAGCATAAAATAGGGGTTCCACTTTAAAACCTTGAAGGATGCCCCCTAAAATAGCTCTCAGCTCCTCTGCGGAATGCTTCATAGTTCATCGGCCCTGAATAAGGCTCTCCTGAAGAATCGTATGGAAGACCAACTTCGATGGGGTTCTTTTCGAACTCACCGGCGGCTATTTGTTTTAGATCTGAATGATAAAGTTTATCAGACCACGGTTTATCATTTACCTCGATCGAGAAGAAGACTCGCGAGACCATATGTTCAGCATCACTGCCATATTCTTGGGAGTCTTAAATGCATTCGTGAAAGATAACTTTTACATTCGCCATGATATCCTCCCTTTCTTTTCGATTCACTGCGGCCTTCATTGTAACAGTCTTCGGGCTAGCTAGCCAGCTCTTCGATACCTTGCCTTCCCCTCTTCGTATAGGTCGCCACCATATATATCGTTAACCACGGTGGCGGGGAAATTCTCCACTTCGAGGCGTCGGATTGCCTCAGCCCCAAGCTCTTCATAGGCTACTATTTCTGCCTTCTTAATCGTTTGAGCAAGTAAGGCACCACCCCCTCCCAAAGCAGCGAAATAGACAGCCTTATACTTCTTAATAGCTTCCTTTACTTCAACGGAGCGAGACCCTTTGCCAATCATTGCCCTCAATCCAGCAGCAAGGAGACGTGGGGTATAAACATCCATTCGACAGCTAGTAGTAGGTCCTGCCGAGCCAATAACCTCGCCAGGTCTGGCTGGGGAGGGTCCCATATAATATAGGGTTTGCCCGGATAAATTAAAGGGTAGCCTCTCCCCCCTCTCTAGAGCTTGGAAGAGCAATTTATGGGCTGCGTCACGGGCAACATATATTACCCCGGTGATCAAAACCTGCTCCCCGGCTTTGAGTTTTTCTACCACTTGCGGCTCAAGGGGTGAAGTTATGTGTATAGTGTTCATTTTCCCTCTCATATCTAGGGTAAGAACCAAAGACTCTAAATAGGGAGGTCTTTGCTTTCACTATAGCCAATACCTCAGCGATCGGTGCATCCTCTCGGTGCCCCTCGAGGTCCACCAGGAATATATACCTGCCTAGACTTTCCTTTGAGGGGCGGGACTCTACTTTAGTCAGGTTTATATTGCGCTCAGCAAACTCTTTAAGCACACCGTAAAGCAGCCCAGGGCGGTCTTCAGCAAAGGAAAAGCCGAGGGAAGTCTTGTCCCAGCCGGTGGGGGGATGGTCAGTAGGGGCGAGAACAACGAAACGAGTCACATTGGGGAAGCGGTCTTGAATGTTCCTAGCCAGTAATTGTGCTCCATACAATTGGGCTGCTCGCTGGGTGCCAATAGCCGCTGCGGGGGAAGAATAGGACATCATTTGCTCTACAGCGGCTGCGGTGCTCAGGGCTGCTAGTAACTGGGCTTGGGAGAAGCACCTCTCCAGGAAGTGTCGGCATTGGGCTAATGCTTGTGGGTGGGAAAAAATAGCCTTTACCTCCTGAGCCTCGGTGCCAGGCTTGACTAGAAGGAGGTGCTCAATAGGAAGGACTAACTCTCGCCGAATAAGGAGCTTTGATTCATGGATTAGGAGGTCAAGTGTATCGGTAACAGACCCCTCCAGGCTATTTTCGATAGCCACTACCCCTTCCTCTGCCATCCCGGTGTCCACAGCGGCAGCCACAGCAGGGATACTGGAAAAGGGGATAAGCTCTGCTTCCTTGGCATAAAGAAGCGCAGCTTCCTCAGTAAAAGTGCCGGGTGGTCCTAGATAAGCAATCCTCTTCGCCATTTTAGCCACTGGTAAGAGCACTGCATAAGGCTGCTTCTGAATCAGGTCTGATTACAGCTATTACTCGGTCTTCAGCTTCAAGGATAGCATCTGGTGTGGGTAGTTGCACGCTCTCTTCCTTGCGGATTATCAAGGTGAGGAGAGTCTGCGGCGGAAGGGAAAGCTCGCTAACCCTCTTCCCCACTGCGGTAGAACCAGGAGGAACCTTCACCTCCACCATTTCCAACCCGCTATCTTCTAAAGCCAGAAGGTGAGTTAAGGGATGAGTAGGAACTTCCTGTTCGATATGTTCCAGAATAAGGTTGGTAGCACTAATAGTAACATCGATTCCCAGTTTCTTAAACAAGGCTTCATTTTTAGGGTTGCTGAGTCGGGCAATGATGCGGGGCACATTGAATCTGTATTTAGCTACCTGACAGGCTACTAGATTATCCTCATCTTCATTGGTTACTGCTACGAATAGGTTTGCTCTCTCTGTTCCAGCCTCTTCTAAAGTAGTAGCTTCGCAGCCATCCCCATGTATGCAGATGCTACCCAGCTCCTCCTCAATATATTCTACCCTCCTACTATTCTTCTCAATCACCAGTATCTCGTGACCTTCATCAAGCAATGCCTTAGAGAGATGGTAGCCTATCTTTCCCCCACCAACAATAATAATATACATCTCCGCCTCCTTACTTCAGCAGCTTTTCCTTAAGCAATTGAGCTATAACTGTGGTGGGGCTGATGCTTTCTATTTCTAAGGTTTGATAAAGCTCGTCACGAAGCGGGTCGTAGATGCGGCAAAGTACTCTAGGCACATTAAATATGTGTTTAGCAATCTGGGCAGCCATAACATTACGGTTATCCCCTTGAGTTACTGCCACAAAGGCGTCCGCATCCTCTACCCCAGCCCTTCTTAGCAAATCCTCATCAGTGCCATCGCCGAGCAGTGCCATACCTTTGAAATCGGGAGAGAGTCTACTGAAGCTATGTGAGTCAGTGTCCAGGATGGTTACTTTGTGCCCTTCAGCCTCTAACAATGCTGCTAGTTGAGCCCCCACCCTTCCACAGCCCATAATGACTACCTTCATCTCTGCCTCTTATGGAAGGGGTTGGCGCAGGGTGAAAACATGGCAAGGGGCATTTTTAAGCACATAAGGGATAGTCTCCTCAGGGTCAAATTCTCCAAAGCGCCGATTGTAGTTCATACCCATTATGATGAGGTCAACCCCCCTCTCCACCGCCTCATCTACTATAGCTGGACCTATCTCCCTTGTTTGGAGTAGGTCTGTTTCCACATCATAATCTTGCTCATCGGCGATATCTTCAGCTTGGCTTAATATCTCCTCAGCCTTTTGAGCCTCTGAGCCAATCCAAGCATCCAGTGGCAAGGAACGCTTTACCCGAATAGCGTAGACCACATATATCTTCCCCTTGCTCTCTTTTGCCAATTTGCAAGCAAGTTCTATTGCCTCTCTATCTGTTTTGTTCCCGCTTATAGGCACCAGAATATTAGCGAATTTCATCGACTGCATATTATAACATCTTGTTCATAATTTGCAACACTTTTTCTCTCAGGATGTTTAACAATTGTAGGGAACGAACTCCGTGTCGTTCCCAGCCTTGGGTGGACAGAGACGTCCACCCCTACGGATGTTTATTATTCAACAACCTCTTTCTCAAGTCAGCGGAAGGTTGGCATGCCGCCGATAGAGGTAGTAGACCACTAGACCAAGGAACATCCAACTGAAGCCAACCAGCCTACTATAGGGTTGCATTACAATAATTACTACCCATATTCCCGCAGTAGCTATTAAGCCCAAAACGGTAGTTAGAGGGAGTTCATGCCCCTTTATTCGGATATTTAAGCCTATCTTGAAGGGACGGGGTAGCTCAGGTTTCTTCATCCGCAAGCTCAAGATGGCAGCATGGGCGAAGGTAAAAGATAGCAAGGAGCCAAAGGTATATAGGGCACCCAGGTCAACAAAGAATTCGGTGGTGAAAAATCCAGGAATTAAAATAAGAAAGGCTATTAAGCAAAATAGGATAATGGAGATATAGGGTGTCCTGAAGCGGTCATGGACTCGAGATAAAGCTGTGGGCATCTGGCGATGCATTCCCAGGGAGAAAGCCAGGCGGGAAATGCCTAACACCCCGGCGTTGGTAGCAATAAGCAAGATGCTAGCAGCTAATACCGCCACCAAAGGCATATATATAGTTTGTAGTGTTTCCGGTAGATTGGCAGCGATGCCAGCCACAGGGTCTCTTCCCCATACCTCGCCTAACTCTTGAGGGGTCATGGCAGAAAGAGCCACTATAGAAACGCCGGCAAACATTATCAGCACAGTGACAGTCATCAACATCAATGCCCTGGGAACGCGAACCCGGGCATGACGAGTTTCCTCAGCCATCTGGGAGACAGTTTCCACTCCAGTATAGGCTAGCGAGGCAAGGGCGATACCAAAAATTAGATTCCCCACCGAGGGCCAGTTACTTACCCCGTTGACTTCCCCAAACATGTTTTGGAAAAGGGTTGATGGGTCTACAGCGAATATTAATATCAAACCCAGGATAATTATTGAAAGTCGAGTAACTATGTCCAAGATAGTCCAAAATATGTTCATTGCTGAAGATTCTTTTACGCCAACAACATTAATGAGCATGAGGAGCATTATGATACCCATGGAAATGGCGGTACCAATCAGTGGCTCCGCTTTTAGCGGTCCCCAAAAATAACCTAGGTAGGGGGAGACAGTATAAGCAGAGATAGAGATGGTGACAATATAGCTTAGCATCAGAGCCCAGCCAGCGATGAACCCTGCCAAATCATTGAATCCGTGTCGGGTGAAAGCCGCTGAGCCACCAGCTTCAGGGAGCATAGCCGAGCCCTCGGCGTAGGTGAGAGCAGTGAAAATAAAGAGAACGCCAGCTATGGCTAGAGCTATTGGAGTAGCTCCTACAGCCACTAGGGCGACAATACCTAGTGCATAGTAGATGGAAGAGCCGACATTCCCATAGCCAATACTAAAAAGGGCAGGGACCCCCAATACTCGCCTTAAATGAGTCGGGCTAACCCGAGGTCGGCGAACAATTTTATCCCCGGGTCTACGCCGCCACCCTCTTTCCATCAATTTCTCTGATTTAGCTTGGGGATTTTATTCCTTTGTTCACACTTTGTCAATATCAGTTGGCTTGCCAATCCAGCTATGAAGGGATATGATTAGGGTGTGCCCCTGTAGCTCAGGTGGATAGAGCACCAGCCTCCGGAGCTGGGTGCGGGCGTTCGAGTCGCCCCAGGGGTGCCATAAAGGGATTTACCTGCAATTGGGGCAAGCATCAAAGAAATCCTGCGGTAGGTTTAACTTCTTGCTGATATAGTCCAGTTGTGCCTCAGGGGCAAAGTAATTGCCGCAAACCTTGCATTTCCTCAGCTTAAATTCTGTCTTCCACTTAGGGCTTTGTATTACCCTAGTATCACCAACATCCTCCATTTTTATGCAGCCGGTGGGACAGATATAGGCACAGGAACCACAACCTATACATGCTTCAGGAGCTTCATAAAATGGCGGAGCTATTTCTCTTTTGGTCCCACGATTGACAAGGCTGATCGCACTAACGCCTACCACCTGTTGGCAGGCTCGAACACATAGACCGCAAAGAATGCATTTTTTATCTTCTAGCTTGAAGGGCGTTTTCTCGACACCCAATTTTCTGGCTAAATCTTGAATTTGTTTTACTTCGGGGCACCTCGCCAACAATAGCTCGGCTATCATCTTGCGGTTATTCATCACCCTTTCAGTATTGGTCTTTACTACCAAACCCTCCTCAACAGGATAGAGGCAGGAGGCAACTAGCCTTGAGCGTCCATCTCTGAATACCTCCACCAGGCAGAGTCGGCAGGCTCCATAGGGCTCTAGTGCTTCGTTATAGCAGAGGGTAGGTATTTCGATGCCATTATCTCTAGCTACCTCTAATATCGTCTGCTCCTCTTTTGCCTTGAGTGCTCGATTGTCGATAGTTAAACTTATCAGCTTCTCCTTCATTTTATTCCTACGGCTCCCAATTTACAGGTATCATAGCAGGCCCCACACTTGATACAGAGGCTTTGGTCCAGGATGACCGGTTTTCTCTTTGCCACAAAGGTTATTGCCTCTGCTGGGCACTGCTTGATGCAAAGACCGCACCCAGGGCATTTATCATCAATGATAAAGTATGTGATTAACTCTTTACATACATGGGCTGGACAGCGATGTTCCTTGATATGTGCCTCATACTCATCCCTGAAGTAACGCAGAGTGGTTAGCACGGGATTGGGGGCTGTTGCCCCCAAGGCACACAATGAACTATCTATCAGTGTAGCAGAAAGGCGTTCCAGAAGCTCAATGTCTTCCTCTTTACCCCTCCCTTCAGTAATATCGGTGATGACCTCGCGCATTCGCTTCAGCCCCTCACGGCAGGGGACACACTTCCCACAAGATTCCTCTTCAAGGAAGGTGAGGAAATATTTAGCCACATCCACCATACAGGTATCCTCATCCATCACAATCATGCCGCCTGAGCCCATCATCGAGCCAACCTTGGTCAATTCATCAAAGTCAACTGGCATATCGATTAAGCTCTCGGGGATACAACCACCTGAAGGACCACCGGTCTGCACTGCCTTGAACTTTTTGCCCTCCCGAATACCTCCCCCAATGTTGAAGATGATCTCTCTCAAGGTTATCCCCATAGGAACTTCTACAAGTCCAGTATTATTTACCTCGCCTACTAAGGAGAATATCTTTGTCCCCTTGCTTGTTTTGGTGCCAAGTTCGCTATACCATTTGGCGCCATTGAGGATTATCAGTGGGACATTTGCCCAGGTTTCTACATTGTTAAGGTTAGAAGGTTGGTTCCATAGCCCTCTTTCTACAGTATGTATATATTTTGCCCTTGGCTCCCCAGGCTTTCCTTCAAGCGAAGCCATCAGAGCAGTAGATTCCCCACATACAAAAGCCCCACCACTCCTATTTACCCTGATAGTGAAATCAAACCCACTACCCAGGATGTCCTTGCCCAGCAAACCATATTCCATAGCTTGCTCGATGGCTATAGTTACATTCCTCACCGCTAAGGGATATTCATTGCGGACATATATATACCCTTCGTTCGAACCAATGGCATAAGCACCTATTATCATCCCCTCCAAAGCACTGTGGGGATTCCCTTCCATAAGGCTTCTATCCATATAGGCACCCGGGGCTCCCTCATCACAGTTACATATCACATACTTAATGTCCCCCTTAGCCTTTCGGCAAGATTCCCATTTAACACCAGTGGGGAATCCTCCCCCCCCACGCCCCCGCAATCCAGATTGTTTGACCTCTTCGATTATTTGCTCCGGGGACATTTCAAAAAGGGCTTTGCCGAGGGCAGTATAGCCTCCGAGTGCAAGATAATCAGCGATGCTGGTAGGGTCGAGCCTTCTGTTGGGACCAAAGATGAGTCGATTCTGATTCTTGTAAAAGGGTATCTCAGGCTCCCGAACTATCTTCTCCCCAGTATTCGGGTCGGTATAAAGAAGGCGCTCGATAACCTTTCTCTCGCGTATGGTCTGAGAAATAATCTCTTGAATATCCTCCGGAGTTACTCGAAGATAGCAAGTCTCCTCAGGATAGATAACAACTATCGGTCCTTTCTCACAGAAGCCGTGGCAGCCTGTTCTCTTAAGGTCTACCATGCCTTCTAAATCCTGCTTTTTGATCTCCTCTTCAAGGGCAGCGCTAACCTTTTCGCTACCATAAGCCTGACAACCTGTTCCAGAGCATAAGGTAATACAAGGTTTATTGGGGTCTCTCTTCTCAACTATCGAGTTTCTTAATGTTTCCAGCTCATCTCTGGACTTCAGTCTCACTTTAGCTACACCCTTTCAGCAGCGGAGTAATTTTATCACTCCTCATCTGACCAAAATACTCCCCATCAATCATCACTATAGGACCTAAGGCGCAGCAGCCAAGGCAATTGACTGTTTCCAGGGTAAAGCGTAGGTCTTGGGTTGTCTCCCCACGGCTGATGCCTAAATCCCGCTCTACTTTTTCCAAAACTCTGGTGGCACCCCTGACATGGCAGGCAGTGCCGAGGCAGACATTAATTAGATGGCGCCCCCTTGGTTTGAGGCTGAAGGCTCTAAAGAAAGAGGCTACACTGTAGACTTGACTTAGAGGGAGGTCTAAGATTCGGCTGACCTCGACCAAAGCGTCCTTAGGCAAATAGCGGTATTCAGCTTGAATATCTTGCAATATGGAAATCAATTGTCCCTTGTCGCGCTGGTATCTATCTGCAATCGCCTCTATATCGCTCATCTGCTAGCTTTGACCTTCTCCTTGAGCTTAGAGTATTCTATGTTTACCCTCTCCTGTATTCGGTCCACTATCTCCTCTGGGAGATGGCGAAACCTTCCTTGTAGACTGAGGTAATCTCCAACCGGTCGAAGCTTGGGGAAGTCGAGGTTTAACCTATATTTACCATCCTCTACTTCATATAGGGGGAAAACCCCTGATTCTACAGCCAACCTTCCCATGCGGATGGTCAAGTCGGGGGCAAACCGCCAACCAGTGGGGCATGGCGATAAAATATGGATGTAGCTTGGTCCTGTAATCTCTGAAGCCTTGTTGACCTTAGCTATTAAATCGAAGGGATAGCTAGGGCAAGCTGTAGCCACATAGGGGATATCATGAGCTACAGCAATAGCTGGCATGTTCTTTTTCCAGGTGATTTGCCCAATGCTGACCTTACCAGCGGGAGATGTAGTTGTAGAGGCACCAAATGGTGTAGCACTGGAGCGTTGAACGCCTGTGTTCATATATGCCTCATTGTCAAAGCATATATAAAGGAGGTCATGCCCCCTCTCCCAGGCTCCCGATAGGGCTTGAACCCCTATATCACTAGTTCCTCCGTCTCCGGCCATACCCACCAATTTGACCTTTTTGAATGGTCTTCTTCCCTTCCTGGTTAATACTTTTAGCCCTGCCTCTATGCCTGAAGCAGTAGCAGCGACATTCTCGAACAAGGTATGTATCCAGGGGACCCGCCAAGAGGTGTAGGGAAGAGGCGAGGTGACGATTTCCAGGCATCCAGTGGCATTAGTGATTATCACTTCTCTGCCCAGTGCCTTACACGCAAGCCTTACTGCAAGGAGTTCTCCACAGCCCTGGCAAGCCCGATGACCAGGGGCAAGATATTCCTTCTGAGGCAAAAGACGAGGCACATATATAGCGAACTTTTCCATTATTCCCTTACCCCGATCATTTGAATTTCCTCTTTTTCACCTTTATCCGCAACCTCTAGTCCCCTGGCAACCATCTCCTCAAATTTGCTTACTGGAATATCTCTGCCTCCAAGCCCTCCGGTAAAGCCTACCACCTTTGTTCTCATTCTCAAGGGGTATAAAGCTGACCTCACCTCGGAACAAACCGGTCCTACCTGCGTCCCAAAGGAGAGGCATCGGTCTAAAACAATAACAACCTCGGCATTGCTGACTGCCTGGCGAAGCTCCTCCAAGGGGAAGGGTCTCCAGAGGCGAAACCTTAAAAGACCTATCTTTTCACCCTTCTTCCTCATTTCATCCACTGCAACCATTGCTGTTTCAGCAAAACTACCCATCATCAGCAGCAATACCTTGGCATCCTCTGATTTGTAGTGTTCTATGGGGTGATAGTAACGCCCGCTTAATTCCCCGAATTCCTCCCATGTCTTGAGGATCACCCCTTTGGCTGAGGTTAGAGCCACATCTTGGGCTTTCTTTGTCTCCGTATATAGAGCTGGGGTAGCAAAGGCTCCCATTGTTACTGGTTTATCAGGGTCCAAAGCGAAGGGGTGTTGATATTTGGGGAGGAATCCATCTACCTGACTTTGCTCCAGCAAGAATAGGGGTTCCACAACATGAGAGAGGTGGAACCCATCGAGATGAACCATTACTGGAAATAAAACCTCGGGGCTTTCACCAATTCGGAAGGCACAGAGTGTGAGGTCGAAAACCTGCTGGACATTTTCAGCAAATATTTGCACCCAACCACAGTCACGAACAGCCATCACATCAGAGTGGTCTCCCCAAACACTCAAAGGTGCAGAAAGAGCCCTATTAGCCACTGCCATAATTATGGGCAATCTCAGAGAGGGGGCAATATACAATACCTCATGCATCAATTCTAGTCCCTGACCGGCAGTGGCGGTGAAGGTTCTGGCTCCTACTGCTGAGGACCCCAAGCAGGCGCTCATAGCCGAGTGCTCGGATTCAACCGGGATATACTCGGCATTCAGTTCACCATTGGCTACTAGCTCTGCAAGGCGTTCTACAATATGGGTCTGAGGTGTGATAGGATATGCTGCAATTACATCAGCATCTGCCAGCTTCACCGCCTCAGCGATGGCAAAAGAGCCCTCCATACCCACCATCTGCCTCATTCCTCCTCCTCAACCATACTTATTGCCTGTGTCCAGCATTCCCTGGCACAAATGCCGCACCCTTTGCAATAATAGAGGTCTGCCTCAAAATATCCTTCAGTATTTAATACCATGCAACCCTCGGGACAAAAGATATAGCATATGCCACACTTAATGCATCGATCGAAGTTCCACACTGGTTTCTGGGACCTCCAATCGCCAGTCTTATACTCAGCAGCATTACCCGGGCTAGTTACTACAGCTCCTATTTCAATTTCCTTCCAAGAAAGCATTTCAGTTGACTCCTATGCTACCAAGGTTTGTTCATATGCCCTTCGGCAGGCTTCAAAATTTCTGGCTGCTCTTTCTCCAAAGCGATGTCTCAGTGGCTCTTCAAGGGAGCTTAATCTGACTATATTGGTTGCCTTCGCCAGCGCTCCAAGCATAGTAGTGTTGACAATAGGCACTCCGATGCTTTCATTAGCGATAGCTGTGGCATTGACAGCAGCCACTTGCCACTTGTTTCCAAGAGCAGACCTTATCTCTTGTGGGTGCCTTTTACTATTCACTATTATAATACCTTTATCTTTAAGCCCCGAGGTAACATCAATAATACCTATCAAGCGAGGGTCAAACACCACAACTATATCAGGTTGTTCCACCTCTGTTCTGATTTTGATAGGTTCATCGCTTGTTCTTACAAATGCCAGGACTGGCGCTCCTCTCCTTTCAGGTCCAAAACTAGGGAACGCCAGTGCATATTTCCCCTCGCTGATAGCAGCAAGGGCAACCAACTCAACTGAGGTAACTGCTCCTTGTCCTCCCCTGCCATGAATTCTTACTTCAATCATCCAAACCCATTATAAAGCCTTCTGACCAAGTTGGCAAGTCCTGAGTTGACTTCGTCCTAAGCCACATGCTATATTTCTGACCACGGGGTGTAGCGCAGTGGGCTAGCGCGCATGGTTTGGGACCATGAGGTCGGAGGTTCAAATCCTCTCACCCCGACCATCCTTGCATAGTTGGCAGATTACTGGCATTACGACCAATGTATTATACTCTCAGGTTGGAGGGAAAGGCTTTGCCGAAACGAGTATTGGTAATCGCTGTGATTTTTGTTCTATTTGTGGGAGGCATAAGCTGCAGAAAAAGTGAGCCTGAAACCATGCTGCCCTCGATTACATATGTCTCAGTATCAGATATTACTTACACTACCGCCAGAGTTACCTGGACGACCGACGAGCCAGCCACCTCCCAAGTAGAATATGGTGAGACTACAGATTATGGCTTAAGTACTCCTTTAGATGAAGACCGAGTCACTAGCCATAATGTAATGTTGAGTGGGCTTGAACCTGATACCACCTACCACTTCAGGGTAAATTCAAAGGATGCTTTGGGCAATTTAGCTATATCTGATGACTATACCTTTTCTACCCTGGGGAGAGCGGCTATGTTGGAAGAGATCTCAGCCAAGGTAGCTGGGCTACGAGAGCTTGATCCTTTAGGCGAAGTGGAACCCCAATTTATCACCAGGGATGAATTGCGAGGAAGAATGCTTGAGTTCTTCGAGGATTACACTCCGGAGGAGGCAGCAATAGACCAAGAGGTTTTTGTTCTCCTAGATTTAATGGAGGAAGAGCAAGACCTCTATACTATCCTTTGGGACCTTTATTGCGAGCAGATTATCGGTTTTTATGATTATGAGTCAAAGGAGCTATGTGTGGTAAGCGATAAGGAAACCCTAGGTCCGCTGGAAAAGATGACCTTAGTTCATGAATATACTCATGCCCTCCAGGATCAGCACTTTGACCTTGAGTCGCTGCCAGAAGAGGAGGATAACTCTGACCTCTCTATGGCTGTGGATTCCTTGGTCTCAGGTGATGCTACTTTAGTTGAGAGTACCTACATTTGGACTGTCCTTGATGGATCAGAGCGAGAAGCCCTTTTCCGAGAGTCCCAAGAGCTGAGGGGTGAAAAGTTTGAGGCTGCTCCTCGGTTTATTAAGGAAAATCTCCTCTTTCCGTATGATTCAGGGTTAAAGTTTGTCCTGGCTCTTCATGAGCAAGGTGGGTGGCAAGCTATCAATCAAGCTTACAGCGACCCACCTCGATCCACTGAACAGATCCTCCACCCTAAAAAGTATCTAGAGCAGGATGAGCCCCAACCTATCACCATGCCTGATTTGCAAAGCGCCCTCGGTGCAGGATGGTCGCAATTGGATAGCGATGTTTTAGGAGAGCTAAATATAAGGATCTATCTGGAAACCTTCATCGACACTTCTAAAGCTACCATAGCGGCGGAGGGCTGGGATGGCGACCGCTGCTTGTTTTTGAAAGACACCCAAGGGAGGAAGTTACTAGTATTATACTCCACCTGGGACAGCCTTGCCGATGCCCAAGAATTTTTTGATGCCTACATCACTTTCGTTCAAAATAAGAGCGGTGGTGGATGGACTCCGCAAATAGAAGAGGGAAGCAGATGGTGGGAAACGGAAGGATTGAGCCTCTACCTGGGTCAAGAAGGGAGCGATGCGCTTATTATCATTGCCCCTGATGAAACCACCACCGAAGCAGTATTAGCTGAGTTCCCAAAATTTTAGCCTAAGTTTTCCATATTACCGGCGACCGTGATAGTTCTGACGGAATTGCTTTCAGAAGCTTCCCAGATGGAAAACGAAGCAGCAGAACCTTAGACCTGGGATGGCACAAGGTGGCATGTCTAGATATAAACCATAGCTTGACATCAGACCAGACGGATATTATGCTATCTGGTGGTATTCGGTGGGATATCAGGCTTATAATTCGTAAACCGCCGGTCGTCGGTTCGAATCCGACCGCTGGCTAAAGGAGGAGCAAAATGAGCCAACTTATAAAGAGGTTGCGCCAAATCGCTGAGGGTTCAACTCAGAGATTGGGCTTCAGGGCTGGAACAGCCTCACCAACCCAATCGATGCTGCTCATCGCTGCCCTACCCCACAGCAATGATGACACATTGACTGAGGTTGTCAGTGCCGAGGTTGATGCCATATTGCTGTGCATGGAGGATTTGGAATCTGAGGCTCAGAGCTTTCAGCGAATTGTCACTATGGCAAGCAACATCCCCTGGGGAGTGTGGAGCACGGGAATAACCAACAAAAGCATCGGGCAACTGAGGGAGGCGGGGGGAGATTTCCTCATTTTTGAAGCATCCGCAGCTCCAGCAGCATTGCTGCAGGAGAAGGAGCTAGGCAAGGTGCTGAAAATAGCTCCTCCTCTGGATGATAGCCTGATGAGAACTATTGAGCGCCTGCCTATAGATGCGATGCTCATCGATATTGCCACTGAGAGAATCAAAGTCTCTCACCTGATGTATTGCCAGAGGCTTGCCGATTTAATACCTAAGCCCCTACTGGTAGCTGTATCGCAGGAACTAGAGGACGAAGAGATTCAAGCCCTTCGAGAGAGCGGGGCAACTGGATTGGTAGTAGAGATAGGAGAAAAGCCCAGGGAGAGACTACTGGAATTACACCAGAGGATAAAGGCTTTGCCTTCTATACAGGGACGATGGAAGAGTAGAGGGGCAATATTGCCACAAATTGAACCCGAAGAAATATAACCCTTTTCATTCACTCAACCTTCCCACACAGCAAAAATGCTCAGCCTCAAAAGGCTAAAATCTATGGAGCACAAGGGGAGAAATTCAGTATAAGCCGATTGGCTGGCTGCGGTGAGTTAGAGGTAAGAGTAGCTGGGCGAGCTACCATTATTCGTTGGCTTGTGTTAACCAGTCCTGAGCCCTTTGACGCATGGAGTCCTTGCTCGCGAAGGTTACAAGGTCATCTGGGGCTGAAAGGAAAGTTTCAAACTGGCTTTTTGCTTCTCCATAGTTGCCTAGTTTATCGTTCACTATACCTAAAAAGTAGTGCACCTCAGGCAAACCTATCGTTTCCACTAAACTTTCAAGAAGCTGCTTTGCCTTCTTATATGGATACTTTCCCTCATTATCGGGGATGTAAATCAAGCTGGCTGTAGTTATTAACAATGCCTGTCCTGTCATCAGCTTCCAATATATGCCCTGCTTTTCATACTCGGTAGCTTGGTCTAAAAACCATTTAGCTTCCTGAGCACACATGTGTGCTTCCCATCCATCAAAGAGCATTAAATAAGCCTCTCCTTTACTTATATTAATGCCTGCCTTAAATGCTATCAGTGAATCGTCCAAGGGCATCAATTCTAGTGCCTTGTCATATTCAAGCAAAGCTGAGTAGAATTCACCAGCAAGGAGCAATCGCAGTGCCTCGTCCCAGTGGCTGCCCCACTCAGAGGTAGATTCAGGAGATGGAGACTCAGTGCCAGAGTCAGAGAAGCTTCGTATAAACCTCTCTATCTCCTTTTTCGACTGCTTATGAATTACTATGAGTTGCATCACTCTTTGGCTAGCTGCGGAATACCAAACAGCTGTAATCCCCGTTGCCTCCCACCCTGGCAAGGTAAATCGCATATCAGCAAAACTTACCTCAAAATCGGCTATTTGTTGGGTTGTAATGGCTCCTGTTATTTCTGCTTGAGGAGATACAAAAAAGTCAGCGGTAGTAAGAATAGATAACCTTACCTCTTCTTGTGTAAATTCAGGGGCTGTAAGCCAAAAGAAATAAAAGTTCTTCTCAGAGCTAATCACTGCTCCCTCTTCATAGCTTGCAGTTCCTCTCTGAAAGATATGGTCTTTAATACTAACAGTATACTCTTCCAATTTAAAGTCGCTGGATACCGTAAAGGCTATATCATATTTGCTGAATGTTTGCAGTTTTTCGGCGCAGCCCACTAGCAGCCCTGAAGCCAGCACCAAGGTTGCTATCAGGATTGATATGAGGTATCGCTTCATTGCTCCCTACTATACTGATTTCGCATTTATCAGCATTATACCACTCATTTTCCCTTTTTCTATTCATCTTATCAGCAGGCGAAAATCTGGGCTTTCCTTAATATCGGCTTCGGCTAAATTAACATATATCTTCACCACATCAAGGCTGGAAATCAACCCATCAATTTTTTAATTAGGGAGAGCTCGTCTCTTATAAGCCTGGGCGTCAAGAATTGGTCTCTGATGTGCTCCTTGCCTTCTTTTCCCAGCTTCCTGGCAAGCTCGGGGTGTTGAAGGAGATAAGTCACTTTTTCAGCACAACCTTCAATGCTATCCACCAGGTATTGGCTAAGCCCACCAGCCATTTGCATCGGAATGCCGCCAGCATTGCCCGCCACTACCGGGATTTCTTTCCATAATGCTTCAGCTACAACCAGCCCAAAGCCTTCCTTGATAGATTTCTGGATGACTACCTCGCTGGCTCTCTGGAAGGCATTTACCTCCATGCTTCCCACCCCGATTAGGTTGGAAAATATATAGATGTCATCATCTTCGTAGGCTTCCTGCTGTATGGCTGCATAGAGGTCCCAGGCTTCAGGGTCATCGCCGGCAAAGCTGCCAACCAGAGCCAATTGAACTCCAGGCACCTCCTGCTTGACTATCCGATAAGCCTCTATGGTTCCAAAAGGGTCTTTCCATGGGTCAAAGCGAGAAACCAGAACTATTAGAGGTCGATCTCGGTCGATGCCGTAATTCTCCAATACCTCCTGGCACAATGTCTTACTCAGATACATATTCTTAGGGCTAAACGGCTCAATGGCGGGGGGAATAATGGCAATATGAGGGACACTGAGGTCAGTGGGCACAAATTTATCCATAGTGAATATAGCGGCATCATACTCCTCGATATAAGGGCGCAGGAACTGCCACACATCCTTATCTGGCTCTGAGTTATCTATATGGCAGCGCCAAATCCACTTGGCTTCCTCGTGGCAATGTGGCAATTTGTGGCAATAATGTCTAAGTGGCAGTGGTTGAGGGTCGTTAACCACAAAAACATCGTAGTTTTGGTCCAGCTCTTTGGCATTTGCCAGGCTGTTGTTCATGTAGACCCTCTGCGTTAATGCTTCATTGATTAGGGGGTATTCCGAGCCTTGAAGAGCATTATGAAGCGATTTGGTGATGGTGAAAAAACGGCGATCACCACGGATAACCTGCCAATCAGCCTGAATCCCTAGCCCTCGCAGCAGAGGGATACAAGAGACAAGAAGCTCTGCCACACCTCCTCCAAAGGGGGTAGAATTAATATGGCACAGGCGGAGCCCTTTAAGCTCCCTAGATAGCTCCTCTACTTCATCAATGACATCTCTGCTCATCATCAGACGATACTTATCTATTTTGCTCATCCCTAGAGAGACCTTCTGTAACATTGGTTACCTCCTTGTGCCGCAGTATAGCATCGAACCAATATCACCACAAGACTTGCCAAAGCATTGAAACGGCTATAAAATATAACATAAACAAATCGCTCAGAATAGGAGGTTGGGATGGAAAAGGGGACATGGAGTGTAAAGACCGGGCTTGCCCAGATGCTGAAGGGTGGGGTGATTATGGATGTAGTTACCCCAGAGCAGGCAAAGATAGCTGAGGAAGCTGGGGCATGTGCTGTAATGGCATTGGAAAGGGTGCCAGCAGATATTCGTGCTGCTGGTGGTGTTGCCCGTATGGCTGACCCCAGCGTAATAGTGGCTATTATGAAGGAAGTGAGCATTCCAATGATGGCAAAATGCCGCATTGGACACTTCGTGGAGGCACAAGTGCTTGAGGCTCTGGGGGTTGATTTCATTGATGAGTCAGAGGTGCTCACCCCTGCTGACCACAGCCATCATATTTGGAAGCACGACTTCAAGGTTCCCTTCGTATGTGGCTGCCGCGACCTTGGTGAGGCACTACGCCGTATTGCCGAAGGAGCAGCTATGATTCGAACCAAGGGTGAAGCTGGAACAGGAAACATTGTGGAGGCGGTAACCCATATGAGGACTGTGATGGATAGTATCCGCAAGTTAGCAAATACCCCTGATGAAGAGCTGGTAGCAGAGGCAAAGGCTCTTGGGGCACCTTTGGATTTGGTTATGGAGATACATAAGACAGGGAGGCTTCCTGTGGTCAATTTCGCTGCCGGTGGGGTAGCTACCCCAGCCGACGCAGCCTTGATGATGCAATTGGGAGCCGATGGCGTCTTTGTTGGCTCAGGTATTTTCAAATCAAGCGACCCTGCGGCGATGGCAAGGTCTATCGTTAAAGCTACTACTCATTACCGCGACCCGGGGATTATTGCCGAAGTATCTAAGGGCTTAGGTGCAGCTATGCCTGGACTGGATATAAAAGCAATCCCCAAAGAGGAGCTGTTGGCAACCAGAGGTTGGTAGATTGGCATGATTCGTCCACTTCTCCCTACAGACCTGATACTGCTTATCTTCCAAGGTAATTCTTTTTCTAACCAATCCAAAACCAGGCATTACCTGAGCAGGAAAGAGACAAAACTTTCCACCTTGAGCACCCTTTTAGGCGGATGGATTATCCCCAGGGTAAGACATACTCAGGTGTTGGCAAAAGGGTCTAACCTCGTTGGGCTCGCCTCCGCTAGGAATCGCTCCAGTCCTCAAGCCTGGGAGATAGACATCCTTATGCTCGATGAACAGGATAAGGGATGCTGCCTCTCGCTCCTGGAGAGGTTATCTTCTGCTGCTAGGGGAACGAAAACAGAAAAATTATTCCTTCGTCTTGCCGACGAAAGCCCTTTGTTGGATGCAGCTATTTCTACAGGCTTTTCTCACTATTCTACCGATTGCCTCTACTGTTTGAGAAGAGAAGAAGCTGAGAAAGTTGACTCGCCTTTTTTCCTTCGCTATAAGCAGAGCAGTGATGAATATAGACTTTTTCGGCTATACCAGGCTTGTGTTCCTCCTGCTGTCCAGAGGGTCGAAGGAATAACCTTTGGGGAATGGCAGAAAGTTAGAGATAGGACGGTAGGACAGGAAAAGGAATGGATTTATGAAAAGGATGGTAATCTTCTAGGCTGGCTCCGAGTCGGCACTATCGGTGATGTGGGGCAGTTTGAAATGATGGCACCTCCAGAAGGAGAACTGGAGCAGATGGTGGAGCATAGCCTGATGTTGCTCAATCATTGTCGCTACTTGTTTTGCCTCACCCCCGAGTTTCAACCCGGGTTAAAGCAAGCCCTGCATAATCGAGGGTTTGACCAGGTAGCGAGGTATTCTGTCTTGGCGAAGGAGATGACAGTAAGAGTAGAGCAACCTTGTCTCATGCCAGTGCATGCCTAAGAAACGGAAGAGAAGTGCAAAAAACAGTTATAGATGACCTGGATGTCTTGATCGACATTTTGCCCCCTTTTATTTCTGAGCCTCTGCGTGGGCGTGAGGATCGTAGCAACCTATTAGAGGTAGTGATGGATTTGGGACGCCTTCCTGAGGCAAGGTTCCCCAATCACGAGATAGTTCTCAGCTCTAAAGAAATCACTGAGCAGGATATTGATTGCGTTGCCTCCCGTATTAACACCTTTGGTGATGATAACCGTGCCGGGATTGAAAGAACCCTGCACCGTATATCGGCTATCCGCAACCGCCAGGGAAGAATTGTTGGCTTAACCTGTCGGGTGGGTCGGGCTGTCTTTGGCACAATGAAGCTTATTGAGGACCTGGTTCAATCAGGCAAGAGCATCCTACTTTTAGGGCGACCTGGGGTGGGCAAGACCACCATGCTCAGGGAAGTAGCTCGTGTTTTGGCTGATGAGGTTAAAAAAAGGGTTATCATTGTAGATACATCTAACGAGATTGCTGGCGATGGAGATATACCTCATCCAGCTATAGGGCATGCCAGGAGGATGCAGGTCTCCACCCCTACTATGCAGCACACAGTTATGATCGAGGCAGTGGAGAATCATATGCCTGAGGCAATTATTATAGATGAGATTGGCACTGAGCTTGAGGCAGCAGCAGCTCGCACTATTGCTGAGCGTGGTGTCCAACTGGTAGGCACAGCTCATGGGAATACCTTGGAAAACCTGATACTCAATCCAACCCTTTCTGACCTTATTGGGGGCATTCAAACAGTTACCCTGGGGGATGAGGAGGCTCGGAGGAGGGGCACCCAGAAATCTATATTGGAGCGGAAGGCTCCTCCTACCTTTGATGTAGTGGTGGAGATACAAGACTTCAACAGGGTGGCTATCCACCCCGATGTTGCTGAAGCAATTGACGCTATCCTCAGGGGACGCCCAGTGATGACAGAGACCCGCTGGCTGGATGAGAAAGGGGAAATACAAAGGGAAAAGGGTAAAGTGGTCCCCTTTTCCCCAGCCAATGCTAAAGGTAAGCGGGCGACCACTAAGCAGGGTAAATCAATAAGGCTTTATCCCTTTGGTATTAATCGAGCTAAGCTAGAGCAGGCAGCCAGGGAGATGCAGCTAGAAGTGAGCATTGCCCTTGATTTAAGTGAGGCGAACCTTTTGCTGACCTCCAAGAACTATTATCGTAGGAAGCCACAGCCAGTGAGAGATGCTGAGGCAGCAGGTCTACCTGTCTATGTCCTCAAGAGCAACACCCTTGGGGAGATAAAGCAGTTTCTGGACTCGATGTATGCCGATGAGGGGAAGGCGAATGCCCTTCGAGCTGCCCTTAGGGAGGCAGAGGAGGCTATTGCAAAGGTTATGAACGAGAAGGAATCAGTGCAACTCAGCCCCCAGAATTCCTATATTCGGCGGCTGCAACACCTCATGGCAGAGCGCCTCCATCTAGCCTCCCGTAGCTTGGGGAAGGAGCCCCAGAGAAGGGTGGAGATATTTAAGGGTGGGGGTTAAGAATTGTCTCTATTCATTGTCTTTGAGGGAGGGGAAGGAGGCGGAAAGTCCACCCAGGCAAGAGGGCTCTCAAGACGCCTTTTGAGTATGGGCATCCCCGCAATTCTCACCAAAGAGCCGGGGGGGACCCCCTTGGGAAAAGGTGTGCGAAACTGGCTCAAGTTTAAGGGAAAGATCGTCCCATTGAGTGAGCTTTTGCTTTTCACTGTCTCCCGCGCCCAACTCATTGCCCAAGTAATTCGCCCTGCCCTGAAAAGCGGGACTGTAGTTATCTGTGATCGTTTTGCTGAATCCACCATCGCCTATCAGGGCTATGGTCGGGGCCTCGATTTCGCCCTCATCGAAGCCGCCAATAACATAGCAACCGAGGGGCTTTGCCCAGACCTCATTGTGCTTCTGGACATTCCTGTAGAGCAGGGCCTATCTCGAAAAAAAAAGCGAGACCGGTTTGAGCGTGAGGAGTTTGCCTTTCACCAACGGGTGAGAGAGGGCTATCTCAAGATGGCTAGTGCTGACCCTAAGCGCTGGCTGGTAGTGGATGCTACGCTACCTAAGAGAAAAATAGGACAGATAATCTGGGAGAGGGTCAGGCAGCTACTTGTTGAAGAGAGAGCACCATGAACAATAAGCGAGTCATAGTAGCTATGAGCGGCGGTGTGGATTCTTCCTTGACTTCAGCCCTGCTTAAAGCAATAGTATTCTACCAAGATGACCGAGTTTTGGGTGGGGGAGTGATAAAAGGAGGAAAGCTTCCCTGAAGGGAAAATCATGCCGCCGACCTTCGACCAGGAGAGTGAGCTTTATGACCAGGGCTATCGTTTCATTGCTGGCATTGATGAGGTTGGGCGTGGGGCTATAGCAGGTCCGGTGGCTGCTGCTGCTGCCATCCTGCCTTATCAAGCCAATATGCCCTGGATATCGCTGGTGCGTGATAGTAAACAACTATCGCCACTGAAGCGAGAATACCTCTTTGAGCTTATTCAAGCCTCAGGTATAGCTATAGGGGTAGGCATGGTCTCCCAGGATGAGATTGATGATAAGGGTATTGTCAGGGCAACACAAATGGCAATGCGTATAGCTATAGAGCAGCTTTCCCCCCCACCCGATTTCCTCCTCATCGACGCCTTAAGCCTGCCCGAGCTCTCTCTTCCTCAAAAGGGCATAATCCATGGAGACCAGCTATGTATCTCCATTGCCTGTGCCTCTATTGTGGCTAAAGTGAGGAGAGACCACTATATGATCGAACTGGATACTCTCTATCCTGGCTATGGATTGGCTCGCCATAAGGGCTATGCCACAAGGAAGCACCTTTTGAGCTTACAGCAATTGGGACCCTGCCCCATCCACCGCCAATCCTTTTCCCCGATTAGGAGGCTGCTGGGGAGATGAAACGCAAGGAGGTAGGAGCATTAGGTGAAAGAATAGCGGTGGAATATCTCCGAAAGAAAGGATACCATATTCGAGAGACCAACTTCCGCCGTCAGGAAGGGGAGATCGACATTATTGCTCAGGATAGGGACTACCTTGTCTTTGTGGAGGTGCGCACCAGAACAAGCTCTGAATTTGGCACCCCGGAAGAGTCAGTAACCAAAGCTAAGAAGGAGAAGCTCGTCTCCCTTGCCCTGGCTTATCTCCAAACTCACTCCAATCTCCCCCCATCCTGGCGTATCGACGTGGTAGCCATAGAATTAGACCAAAGCAGCAAGGTATCTAGAATAGAGCTGATTAAAAATGCCTTGCCTTAAAAGCAACCCTTCCAACACGGATACAATGAAGGGGAATGACGAGTGAGTGGCTCAGTTTTTGCTTTGTTCTCGGCAATGTGCTTCGCCGTGAACCAAATTTCTATTAGAAGAGGGGTGCATCAAGCTGGGGAGTCCTCCAGCGCAGTCATAGTTACAGTGTTCCTGGGCACACTCTTCTTCTCAGTGGTTCTTCTTTCCTCTGGAGAATGGGAAACGCTTTCGTCTATTTCCTGGCAGAGCTATGCCCTACTAGGTGCAGCAGGAGTGGTCAATTTTGTGATAGGAAGGGGCTTCAGCTATAACTGTATTCGACTCATTGGAGGTACCAGGGCAGGACCCCTCCATAGGACCAACATCCTTGTTGCTGTAACACTCGCTG